>ENA-OQBT01000023-OQBT01000023.1-human-gut-metagenome-genome-assembly--contig:-NODE-23-length-89140-cov-4.291632_pt1 | contig 89140 bp, 84 predicted proteins | sample MGYA00242749_ERZ504557 | MGnify/ENA primary metagenome ERZ504557 (study PRJEB26092, sample SAMD00036243) | human gut metagenome | host: Homo sapiens | study: EMG produced TPA metagenomics assembly of...
AAAGCTACAATGTTTAAATTTATAGTCTATCGCTCCAGCTCCATCCGGCTTGCTTCCGAAGGATCATGAGGTTCAGGTATGATATCCATCAGCATGGATATGCCCTCCCCCTCTCCATAAAAGGCCATCCATAGTCCGGGAGCTACAGTAAGCCGCTGATAGCAGCTTTCAGGTGACAGAGTTATTTCTTCAAACTGCCCACGGGTGGGACTGCCCTCACGGTCATCATAGATTACGAACTTGACAGCACCGACGGGCACAACCAGATTCAAGGTCATGCGGTTATGGCGTTTCCAGCCTTTGGCTGCACCGTGTTCTATCTGTGAGAAATAAGCCTCACCAAATCCGACATAACCTTCATCAGTAGATTTTAAAGCATGATAAATATCCCCTTTGGGTACGACAATATGCTTCAGGGGATGAACTGTCACTCCTTCCATCATTATTCCGCCCATTTTAAATGTTGTGCTCCGGCAGCCCTGACATAGGAATCTATCTGGGCAGTGGTCAAGCTGTACATATCCACATTGGCATCTGTATAAAAAGCTTTGTACCAGTCAGCAATAAAATGTACACATTCCTCATAGTGCAATGTAGAATGCCAGTCAAGATAAGCCAGTGCCTTGTCACAATTAAGTTTCAATAAAGTAGCCTCTTCGAAAGGCACATTGCCGGTCAGCCGGGCTGCCGTATTCCTATCCAGCCCCCAAAGTTCGGCCAAATCCTGAACCAACTGAAACACAGTCTTGGTCTGCTCCGCACGAGGGCCAAAGTTAAACGGTTCTCCATTCTTCACCTTTCCTTCATAAAGGTATTGTCCAAGATTGAGATAGCCGCTCAATGGTTCCAATACGTGTTGCCAGGGGCGGGTAGCTTTGGGACTACGTATCTCCACCACCTCATTCCTTGAAAATGCCTTGACACAATCCACGATGATACGGTCTTTCGCCCAGTCACCACCTCCGATAACATTCCCGGCACGGGCCACTCCCAGTTTGATATTGGGCATAGCCTGGATAAAGGATTTCCAATAACACTTGATAGTAAGTTCGGCTGCACCCTTTGAACCGGAATAGACATCCTTTCCGCCTACCGCATCTGTCTCACGATATCCCCAGATCCACTCCACGTTATCGTAAGCCTTGTCACTGGTGATAAGAACACAGGTACAATTCCATGTGATATTACGGATGGCCTCCAGCACGGAAGCCGTACCTACCACATTGGTAGTGATGGTATCAAAAGGCTCCTTGTAGGAAGTAGAAACAATGGCCTGTGCAGCAAGATGAAAGATAAAGTCAGGCTTTACAGCCTGAACATAATCACTCATCTCCTCTTTATTACGGATGTCACCATAATGGTGATGGATTCTGTCGGGCAGGCCAACAACCTCGAACATGGACGGTTGGGTAGGTATACTATTTGAATAGCCGTATACCTCCGCTCCCAGCATGAGTAACCATGCTGACAACCAGCTCCCCTTGAAACCGGTATTACCGGTTATCAATACTTTCTTTCCTCTATATACATTATTGAATGCCATATTTATCCTTTTATTTTTATCATTTCCAATATTTCCAAGGTGCTTTGCCCGAAGCCAAGAGGCTCTCCAGTTTCTCCTTGTCACGCAACGTGTCCATGCACTGCCAAAAGCATGATGCTTATAGCAGGAAAGCTGCCCCCGGGAGGCAAGCGTTTCAAGAGGTTCACGCTCCCAGGTCGTTGTGTCATTTTCTATATATTCCAATGCTCCCGGCTCCACAACCATGAAACCTCCGTTGATCCATCCCATATCATCCCGACTCTTTTCACGGAAAGACCTTATCATAGAACCGTCAATGTCCATTACTCCGAAACGACCTTCGGGAAGCACACCTGTCAACGTGACCATAGTCCCTGTCTCTTCATGAAACCGGATACATTCATTAATGTCAACATCTGACACACCATCACCGTAAGTCATAAGAAACGGCTCACCAGATATGTAATCTTTAACGCGTTTAAGACGTCCGCCTGTCATGGTATTCAAACCTGTGTCAACCACCGTCACTCTCCAGTCTTCCGTATGATCACTATGTACAGTTACTTTCCCATTGGCGGAAAAGTCGAATGTCATATCACTATTATACATATAGTAGTTGGCAAAATAATTCTTGATAACCTGTTGCTTGTATCCGCAACAGATAATAAACTCATTATGACCAAACTTGGAATACCATTTCATAATATGCCATAGGATAGGTTTGCCACCTATCTCAATCATCGGCTTGGGCTTAAACTGGCTCTCCTCGCTAATACGAGTACCAAACCTCCGGCTAAAATCACTACTTTCATATAAAAATTATTTCTATTTCATCATGCACTGGCACGCATTATACGTATTAATTCGTCATAGTTCTTACAAATGTCATCAGCCATTTATGCAGTTCTTTTTTATAAGAAATGAATTTTTCTTCATCTCTTCTTATGAAATCTGATATGATTAATCGGCCAAACTCATTCTCCGTTGTATTCCTCAGAAGATAATCCTTAAAAGATTTGATACTAGACAACAAATCAGATTTGATCTGTTCCAATCGGGGATTATTAAATTTATACTGTGGATTATCTACAATCCACTCAAAATCCATTAAAGCTTTCAAATCATCTACAGAAACAGGTTCTCCAAAATCATGATTTTCAAATAATCATAAATAAAAGATTCCGGCAAGTCTTTTGTTATAATTTGCTTAAATAACGCTTTATCCTGTATATAAGAAATTCTACCGCATCTAGAGTTTCTCTTCTTGAAAAAAAAAATGGAAAATCACACATAATATTAATAAGATTATACACAAACGAATAGAAAAAATAGACGTTATTATGAAGACTATTACTGCGCTCCACACAGGATCTTTCCATACTTTCTTTATTTTCTCTATCATTTTAGGTTATCAGAGTTAATCTTTTATCACTCCACCTTCTCAAACGGAAAAGCCTGAAGATAACTAATAGCCACCGTCATATTACCAAAAGCAAACACCAGCTTTGTATTCCGATGCAGACGCATGATACACCCCTCCTTCCCTTGAAAAACACCACCCGTAATACGTATCTTCTGCTTTTTCTGAATATACTCCTCAAGAGGCTTATCCATCAGTTCAATGTTATAAGGCATGGATTCATACAGATAAATAAATTCTTCCATCTGTCTATGGGGAATAACAGCCACGCTATAGGAATTGCGGTCTTTTGCAAGAAACTGCCGGGGGAACAGATGGGCAAGGATGAGATTCAATTCATCCAACGGGGCACATACAAACAGATAACCATCACCCGTGATTTCCTTTTCATCCGTCAAAGCGTTCAACTTCTGTACAGAGCCTGTCGCAAACGCCTCCTTTACGGCAAAGGCGGACTCCCGACGGGTCGCATATTCTTCCTTGCTATAAGGACACCGTTCAAAACGTCTTTTTATGATCAGTAGAGTATATGAAAACACTTTGAAGCAGAAATATCTTTCTTCCTTTATGCCAGACCGGGTATTAATCATCACAGCCCTCCTACCGGTAAAAATTTCGATATAGCGTTTCAGCTCTCTGTTGCGCAGGAACATATAATACCACTTGTGGTCAGGATATTCTTTTTCTTCCCCCGTCTGTGACGTGGTTATCAGATCTGACCCCTGGTCTGGGCAGGAAGCGATTGAACTGCATGGCAGTAACCTAGGCGCTTTACCCGTTATGTTTTGATTCTGCGGAAAGGAGTATTCAGTACCCAAATCCGCATCGTTACAGATTTGCATCAAAACATAAATTATTTATCATTTGTACTTCTAAAATGAAGGCTTGTTGAAGCTTCATTTTTGGGGTTCTCTTACTAAGAGAACCCCATTTCTATTTAATTTATTGATAATGTGAAACATACACATCGTAATTCATAACCTTTTACGAATAATTCTCATACATTTCTTGTTAAAAGCATTTTAAAACAACAAAAGATTTCCATTTCTTGGGAATTATAGCTACTTTTGCAGCCAAATGGGGTTCTCTTAGTAAGAGAACCCCATTTTTTATAAAACGAATCATGCTATCAAACAGCTGATTTTCAGATTTATTACACTTGTTCATGATAAAAATAAATTATCCCAAATTAGATATCACACGAAGTCACACAGTATTTCCTAATTGCACAATCCTTTAGATCAGCATTCTGCATATTTCTATATCTCCCCATACAAAATCATTCAATATTTTGTATCTATCACCAACAAGGCATATTTTGATTACTTTGCCGAATATTGAATATTCCCCCAGCTCTTATGTTAGGATTTTAAAAATATTTCTCCAAAAATGATCTGATTTTATCCAAACCAATAAAATATTCAGGCTGTAGATGACAGCCTGAATGAAACTTCCCCTACAACCCTCTTAAAATAATCTGATTGGCTCTATCTATCTGTGAAGTGGAAATGGATGCCAGATAAATATGAGTGGTCTTTTCATTATCGTGCCCCAACCCTTCGCGGATGATGTCTGTAGACACCTTCCTGTCCTGCGCTATGCTGGCCCAGCTATGGCGCGCCACATAGAAAGTCAACGGCGCCTTTAATTCCAGCCGCAAGCCTATTTTATTCAAGCCCCGTCCTATCTGCTTGGCCCTCAGTTTATATTGCTTGCGGTCATTTATGTCACAATACCGCAAGATAGGCAGCAGGTACTCGGAACTGTCATCCTTGTATTTATCCACAATCTCCTGCATCAGCTCCTCCCACAGAATAGTCAGCCGCTGCCCGGTCTTTTTCCGGCTGTATGTCAGAATTCCATTCTGGAGGTTGCTCTTTTTCAAGTGTGCCATATCAATAAACGACATGCCCCGGGTATAGAAACTGAAAAGGAAAATATCCCTTGCCAGCTCCAACTGGGGTTCGAATGACAAATCAAGCTCCTTGATCATTTTGATGATTTTAAAAGGAACGGCCCGTTTTACGGTCTTGTCTATGCCGGTATAGACATGTTTGAAAGGTTTCTTGTCGGTGGTATAGCCTTGCTCTACAGCCAGGTTATACACACTCCGCCAGATTCTCATATAATAGGAAGTACTGTTCTTTACCAACCCTTCTCTTTCAGATAGGCTTCATACATCTCCATCAGCTCCGAATCAAAGGCTTCAAAACTCAGATCCTCATTCTTTCTGAATTGGATAAAGCTGTTCATTGTCGAGGTATAGCCTTCTGCCGTCCGTCCCCTTTTCTGCCGCTCCAGTTTATTGATACATCGTTGCATGAAGTTGAACACACTCTCTACAGAAGGGATTTTCCGGAAAGAAGCCACGATATCATCAATGGTGTATTCCACACCGGTCCGCTCCAGATCATTGATAATACCTTGTAACCGCGTCATCTCCCAATTCGTCTGGTCACGTATCAGCAGAAGACGCGCTTTACATTCAGACTGTGTTGAAATAAGCAGACTGCCGGTGGAGTCGTCCCACTCGGAAGGCATGATCCGATAAGAAGTCTTGATGAGCCGTGTCAGTCTGTAATGAATAATTTGATAACTTAATACGCCCTTTTTTCCTTTTACGCTCGATGGGCGGAATTTCAATTTAATGGATGCCATATTTCTTTTCTATATTATGGTTTTGTTATTCAAAACGAATATAGCAATATGGCATCAGGTACACTGTTGCACCTCCGGTTATTCTACCCTTCTATCTCGCTCAGTTCCAACCAGCGCATGGTCTTTTCATCAATCAAATCATTCAGTTCCGGCAACCGTTTGGATTTCTCCGTCAGTTCCTCCACTCCCAGCGTACCGCTGCAAAGGGCGGCTTCTATATCGGCCTTCTCCTGCTCCAGCCCGGCTATTTCTTGTTCCAGCTGCTCGAACTCTTTCTTTTCCTTGAAAGACATTTTCCGCTTGTCATTCAGGCGCACGCGGGCGGTCTTTTCCTCTTTTGGCTTTTCCGCCTCTTTCTCGCGCTGCTCTTTCGCCTCGCGCCAGTCACGATAATCGGAGTAGTTACCCGGAAAATCACGAATGTCTCCCTGTCCCTTGAATACCAGCAAGTGATCTACCACCTTGTCCATGAAATAACGGTCGTGGCTTACTACGATTACACAGCCCTTGAAGTTCTGCAAATATTCTTCCAATACCTGAAGGGTGATGATATCGAGATCGTTGGTAGGCTCATCCAGCACCAGGAAGTTGGGATTACGCATCAGCACCGTACACAGGTACAGGCGGCGGCGTTCTCCCCCACTCAGTTTATATACATAACTATGCTGTGTTTCGGGGGTAAACAGAAAATGTTGCAGGAACTGGGATGCGGTCAGCTTCTTGCCATTTCCCAATTCGATGACTTCGGCAATATCCTGCACCACGTCGATGACCTTCATTTGCTCATCAAACTTCAGGCCGTCCTGAGAATAGTATCCGAAACGGACTGTCTCACCGATATCCAGTGTTCCACTGTCCGGCTTCTGTTCGCCCATCAGTATTTTAATGAATGTGGACTTTCCCGTACCATTGTTTCCCACGATGCCCATCTTCTCATAACGGGCAAAGATATACGAGAAATCTTCCAGAATCTTCAAATCACCGAAACGCTTGTACAGATGATCTGCCTCAAAAATCTTGGAGCCGATGTAAGAGGCTTTCATATCCAGTTTCACATTGCCATCGTTGAAACGCTGCTTCGCCACTTTCTCCAGTTCGTAGAAAGCTTCTTCCCGATAACGCGCTTTATGTCCGCGTGCCTGAGGCATACGGCGCATCCACTCCAGCTCTGTGCGGTACAGGTTATTGGCACGGGCTATTTCGACATTGGTCGCCTCGATACGCTCCTGCCTCTTTTCCAAGTAATAGCTGTAGTTCCCTTTATATGAATAAACCTGCTGATTGTCTATCTCGATAATTTCAGAGCAGACGCGGTCCAGGAAATAACGGTCGTGCGTCACCATGAGCAGACTGATGTTTCCCCGGCCGAGATACCCCTCCAGCCACTCCGTCATATCCAGATCAAGATGGTTGGTAGCTCGTCCAAAATCAGGAAATCGGGCTCGGTTATCAGCACATTAGCCAAAGCCACCCGTTTCAACTGACCTCCGGAAAGATGTTTGATCTGCTGGCTGAAATCCCGGATTTTTAATTGAGAAAGGATTTGTTTCGCCTTCCGTTCATAATCCATGCCTTTTCGTGCTCCATCCGTGCCAACAGCTCTTCCAGTCCCGGATTGCCTTCGGTTTCCATGCAGCTTTCATATTCTTTGATGAGTTCCACCGTGCTGTTTCCGTGATAGAAACAGGCTTCGAGCACGGTCAGGTCTTCGGGATAATGTGGGTCTTGCTCCAAATAGCCCACCCGCAGATCACGACGAAAGACGATGCTTCCTTCATCATATCCCTCCTTACCGGCTATTATATTAAGTAAGGTAGTCTTGCCTGTACCGTTCTTTGCTATCAGACCGATGCGTTGTCCTTCGGCCACTCCAAATGAAATCTTCCGGAACAATACCAAGTCACCGAATGATTTGGTAAGCCCGTCTACTTGCATATATGGGGTCATTATTTGTCTATTTATTTAAATCATCCAACACTGCCTCCGCCTCTCGCTTAATTTTCCTGAATTCAGATTTCAAGTCGCAGGGGAGTCCCTTTTAGCTTTTCCCCACACCAGTGCGGCAGGGTCCAGCACCATATCCGAACACATAAACTGCAAGGCGGGATATTCTTTCTGTCCCTCAATGACAGTCACCCATTCCATACCTTCCATCTCATTCACCAGAATGGCTCCGAAGGCAATACCGAAATTCTCCCACGCCATACGCTGCTGGGTCTGGAAACGTCCGCTGTCCATTACTTGCTGTATACTGTCAATATCGCTCTCCGACGCAGTAAAATCCTTGGTGAGTTGCTTTTTAATCGCGGTAGAAGCCCACTCAAAGGCGGTGTTCACCTCCCCGATTTCCAAAACACGGATCGGAATGATCTCACGCGGGTGACTTACACCTTCTTTGCGGATCTGTAAAGACCGGATGATTTCTTCTGCCGGATGCTTGTCTCCTCCTTTGGACACGGTAAAAGAACATTCGAAAGAGAGATTCTCCTCTCCTGTCATCCAGATATGAGTGGTGTACCAGGCGCCTTCTTCCTGAAAAGTTTCCGCGCTGTAAGCACAATCCCACTTGCCCACTTTCACCAGGGCGGAAGAGGTATTTTCTTTCAATTCGTATGCGATGCACTGCGGACCATAGTCAGCTGCTTCATCCTTATAAGCCGATATGCGGAAATTACCTGTCCACCGGTCAGGGTTATAGAATAAAAAACTCTCTTCTGTATCTTCAAACTCGTGCCAGCCCATCGGGTATTCCAATGAGAACCAGCCACCGGGAGAAATGTATTTCATAGTCTCTATCTTTTTAATTCATTACTAACGGAAACGATTGTTTTACTTCACCGGCAATATCTCAATCCAGTAATCATCAGGATCATTGATGAAATACAAGCCCATAGCGGTGTTCTCGAAGCAAACACATCCCATTTCCTTATGGAATTTACGAACTTCGTCATAATCACCTTCCACACGCAGACACAGATGGCTTTCGTTCTCACCCAACTCGTATGGCTGGGTATGATCACGCAACCAAGTCAGTTCCAACAAGAAATTGCTGTGGTCATCGGCCATATACACCAGCACGAAGGAACCGTCCGAAGCTTCCTTACGATGAGACTCATGCAAACCTAATGCTGTTTCATAAAACTTGATACTCTTGTCCAGATCAGTTACATTGATATTGAAATGATCAAATCTTCCTTTTACTTTCATATTGTGTTATTCTTTTGTTATTCAATCTCTATTTTTTGTCCGCGATGCGTCAATGACACAAAACGCACTCCATGCGCTTCGGCAAAGTCGCAGAAAGCATTTGCCTTGGCATACTCCGGTGTGAAATGCATGGGTACAAAGATATGAGTTTTTATCTTTGTTACAAACTGTCCGGCACCCCGCATGTATTCTTTTCCCAAACGGGGATCAACGGGAAACATGGCCACATCCACTTCGGGCGTATAGGCGTAAAGATCATCCAGCTCATGCAGGAAATTCTTCTCGGCCCCCTTCCACTCCGCCTCGGTACTCTCATCCATCCAATGCCAGTTATTCAAATCACCGGCATGAAAAATCTTTTTTCCACCTGCCTGAAGCAAAAACGATACTCCCACATCCGTGGAACCGAAAGCACGCACGCTCAATGTTTCATCCTTATATTCCTCTCCTTTTTTCAGCCAGACGGCATCTTCTTTCTGCGCCCTGCGATGACGCAAAATGTCTTTCGAGAAAATATAGATGATATCCGGCCGCTGTTCACGCCATTGCAATACCTCTTTATTAAAATGATCCGGATGAAAATGACTGGCCAGCACATACAGTTTTCCGGGTCTCCGCAATAATTCGCTGTGTACGATTCCTTCCGGCATTCCGGCCTCTTGATTGCTGAAAGTCCCATCCATCAGCCGGTTCAAATCCGACTGCGCCTGTCCATCCTCCGAATCACGGTAATAATCCATGATTACAGTGAAGCCATCGCCTGACAAGGCGAATCCGCTATGATATATATAAGTAAGTTCCATATCCATACAACAAATTTATTTACCGATAGGTTGTACCTGCGCACGGGTCTTTTTATCAATTTCCAGAAACATATAATTCACTTTACCCGAATGTATCAGGGAGTCATTCTCCCGGTATTTCCTCGTAGCGTATTCCTTTGATTTCTCGTAGGTCAGTTTCGACATCTGGTTCTGGATTTGCCCACCATGGTAGAATCCAGCTTCTCATCCGGAAAGAAATCATCCAGATTCACATCCCCTATCATCGTGGTTTCCAGAAAATTCATATTCTTGTGTGATTTGTCTGTGTAATAACCCACAAACATATGTCCCGGAATACGCACCAGGATAGGATTGATATTGATGGCTTTCATCAGTGAAGCCAGCAACACGCTGCCATCCACACAGTTTATCTGCGAGGATTCCAGCGCATCGTCCAAGGTACGGACGCGCTGTGTATAAACCACATTGGACGAAAGACTGGTATTGGTGGTGGAGCTATACTTAAAGTTCCGCTTTTGCAACACATTCCACAATGCATAGACCTGTTTGTCCACATTCTCCGACTGGTGTGCATTACCTTGATACCCAAGAAAACGATTGACGATACGTGTATCCAAGGCTTCACGCAATAATTTGTCAATCTGAGGATGCTCCTCGTTGACGTAGGCCGCAAAAAACTCTCCCGTATCGTGAAACTTCATTTTATCGTCCACGTATCCTAAAGGACACTCATTGATACTGCGCATTGAGATGGTTTTCAAACGCTGTGGAAGTTCTTTTTTATTCAATTCCGCCTTGACGGAGATGCTAACGGGCACTGCCTGATTATTATCACGCAAAGCCTGATAGTTCCATATAATATCCGGGAAAACCAGATATTCTTTCCCCGCCTTGGGTAAAATAAACTCGGATACAGACTGAGAGAAAAAAGGAGTCTCGGCCACTTCTATACGCAATTTGCTATTGGCATAACTGTTCTTCAGCCGGATGGCGATACACGACTTAGGATTTCCGATATAATCGGAATCGGCAGGTACGATTAAATTGGCATCTGTGGTTGCGGTAGAGAGAATGGTTGCTGGAAAAATATTACCACCCAGCTGGTCGGTAATCTCGAACCCGGATTTAAAAGGCTCATACCGATAAATAAAGACTGAAAATGCCATTACCAGTATAGCAGATAATATTAATGTGGACCATTGCCACTTGTCCAGTTGTTTCATATTCCACTTTTCTACGCTATCTGTTAATCAGTTGTTTTTATGATTCCCCATCCACCATCATTCACTACAGACTACACTGATTGACACAGGTTCCATACCAAGCGATTGCTTTTCAATAGAAACAATCTGCATCAATCCGTGCAATCGGTGACGAAAAGCTCATTATCTCACTGCGATGCTCTCTATCTCCACAAGCGCTCCTTTCGGCAAAGCCTTAACAGCTACAGCAGAACGGGCAGGGAAATCTCCTTCGAAATACTTGGCATAAACAGCGTTCATTTCAGCAAACAAAGACATATCTGCCAAAAATACGGTTGTTTTTACGATATTAGCAGTAGTCAGACCAGCTTCTGCCAATACATTCTTGATATTCTCAAAAACCTGAATAGTCTGTTCAGTCACTCCTCCCGGAACAAATTCACCGGTAGCAGGATCAACAGGAATCTGACCTGACAAGAATACCATACCATTCACTTCAACAGCTTGACTGTAAGGACCTATAGCAGCAGGAGCCTTTTCCGTAAAAATCACTTTTTTCATCTTTTTTCTATTTATAATTAAGTAAAAATCAAATTTGACGGGCTAAATTAGTATTTTTTTCGCTATTTCATGCAGACTCTGCTGAACAATCTGATCTATTTTTACGTTCATTTAACATCAGGCTTTTCACAGACAGAAAGGATGTTTCCAAACGTCGTTTTTTTTTTATTAATTTCATTAAATTCGGCAAAAAATCTTCTGTAATATGCATGAGATTAAAAAAAAATATCTACTTTTGTCCTCGGTAAATACGTCAGTTCCCTATCCGGGAAAGTCTGTTTACTTCCTGATAACAATCAAAACAACATCAATCCCATAATCGTAATTATGAGTGCATTTCCCCCTTCTAACACATTTTCGTGTAGATTGCGCTCCTTAATTATACCATTAAAAGATTATAAAGAAATATATTACTAATAACTATACTCTATGTATAACATTATTCAATTAAACGACAAAGACTTGTCGGAATTACAATCGATTGCCAAAGAGTTGGGTATCAAGAAAACAGACTCTCTAAAAAAAGAAGATCTGGTTTATAAAATTCTGGACGAGCAAGCCATAGTCGGAGCAACCAAAAAAGTAGCGGCAGAAAAAGCCAATGAAAGTCAACCCCGTAAAAGATCACGTATCAACGTTAAAAAAGACGGTGACAAGGTCTATACTGCAACCAAGGACAAGGCACAGAAGCTGGAAGCCAATACCCCGCAACCTGCCGCCACAGCTGCCGAAACAGTAAAAGAAACTGCTCCTGTAGCGGTAACACCACAAACAGAAACCGTAGCCGAAACAAGCACGGAAGAAAAAACACCTAAAAAAGAGGACGCAAACCGGGTAGTAAGAAAGTAACAGCCAAGACAGAAGAACAACCTGCAACGGAAACGAAAGAAACCGCAAAAGAGGAAGTGAAAGCTGAAGCACCGGCGAAACCGACACCCAAAAAAGCAAAAAAAGAAGAAACACCGGCTATTCCCGAAGAAAAAGAAGTGATTCTTCCCGAACTGGAATTCGGCAGTGAAACCGATGATTTTATTCCTATCGAGGATCTTCCTTCAGAAAAAATAGAACTTCCTACTGAGTTGTTCGGCAAATTTGAGGCTACCAAAGTAGAAACACCGGCTCCGGTACAGACACCTGCCCCCAAATTCCAACCACGCCAGCAGCGCGATCAAAATCAGAAGTATAACAATCCGCGCAACAACAATTACAACAATCCTCGTCAGGCAAACAATAATAACAATACGACGGCTGAGGGAGAAGCGTCTGCCAGCATTCCTCAACAACCGGAACGCAAACAGGTGGAAAAGCCTTACGAATTTGAAGGTATCCTGACCGGTACCGGGGTATTGGAAATCATGCCCGACGGATACGGCTTCCTCCGTTCATCCGATTACAACTATCTTTCCTCACCCGATGATATTTACGTTTCACAATCGCAAATAAAACTGTTCGGTTTGAAGACCGGTGATGTAGTGGAAGCTCTATCCGTCCGCCGAAAGAAGGAGAAAAATATTTCCCGTTGGTAAAGGTGGAAAAGATAAACGGTCTGGATCCCGGATTGGTACGTGACCGCGTTCCGTTTGATCACCTGACCCCGCTGTTCCCCGATGAAAAGTTCAAACTTTGCAAAGGAGGATATAGTGACAACCTTTCAGCCCGTGTGTAGATATGTTCTCACCTATCGGTAAAGGACAGCGTGCTTTGATTGTGGCGCAGCAAAACCGGTAAGACGATCCTGATGAAAGACATCGCTAACGCAATAGCAGCCAACCATCCGGAAACGTACATGATCATGCTGCTTATTGACGAACGTCCCGAAGAAGTGACAGATATGGCGCGCAGCGTAAATGCCGAAGTGATCGCTTCTACATTTGACGAACCGGCAGAACGTCACGTAAAGATTGCAGGTATCGTACTGGAAAAAGCGAAACGCATGGTAGAATGCGGTCACGATGTGGTAATCTTCCTCGACTCTATCACCCGACTGGCACGTGCATACAATACGGTTTCTCCTGCTTCCGGCAAGGTATTATCCGGTGGTGTGGATGCAAATGCCCTGCATAAGCCCAAACGTTTCTTCGGTGCTGCCCGTAACATTGAAAACGGTGGCTCGCTGACCATTATCGCAACCGCACTGATTGACACCGGTTCCAAGATGGATGAAGTAATCTTCGAAGAATTCAAGGGTACAGGTAATATGGAACTCCAGCTGGACCGCAACTTGAGCAACAAACGTATCTTCCCGGCAGTAAACATCGTGGCATCAAGCACCCGCCGCGACGACTTGCTGCTCGACAAGACTACTTTGGACCGTATGTGGATTCTCCGCAAATATCTGGCAGATATGAATCCTATCGAAGCAATGGATTTTGTAAAAAGCCGTTTGGAAAATACCAAAGACAACGAAGAATTCCTGATGAGCATGAACTCATAAAAAATAAATCTTTTTTATTAAATGACGCAGCTGTACCTTTTCATTAAGGTATGGCCTGTTTTTTATTATACTTCAATCAATATGTCAATGCATCAATTTGCTAATATGCCCATTACCACGTAGAGTAGAATGCAGCAAATTGACACATTAGCAAATTATCCAATGGGTACAAAAACAGATTCCTTCCGTCTGATTAAAAAGACCTTTAAATCCGGCGAACCCATGAAAACAAAAATGATCTGCTTTATCGCATTTATCAGTTATACCTTTTATTTAACCGCAGGAGATATTTATGTTTCTCCTTACGGTAACGACAAAGCTGCCGGTACACGCCAATCTCCCCTCCAGACTCTGGAACAAGCCATCAAGCAAGCGCGCGAATGGAGAAGATTGCAATCACCCGAAACAACCGGAGGCATAAATATCCTATTGGAGGAAGGAATATACCCACAATATAAAAGCCTGTTCATCCGCCCCGAAGATAGCGGGACAACAGACTCTCCCACTCGTATCACCACTGTTCCCAATGCCCATGTAGTCTTAAGTGGCGGAGTCCCTGTGACAGGTTGGGAACAAGGATGCGAAGATACCAGAATACCAAAAACACTTAGAAATAAAATATGGGTAGCGGAAGCGCCCCGTATGGGAAACAGGATATTGGAAACCCGACAAATGTGGGTCAACGGAGCAAAAGCACAGCGGGCCGCACAGTTTCCCGACGGAGTAATGGAACGCATGATTGATTTTAACCCTGAGGAAGAGACGATCACCATTCCCACTCCACAAACAGCAGGGTTAAATACCGCTTCACAAGTAGAGATGATCGTTCACCAACGTTGGGCCATCGCCATACTGAGAGTGAAGGAAATGATTACTGAAGGAGCAAAAACAGTTGTCCGTTTTCATGATCCCGAAAGCCGGTTGGAGTTTGCCCATCCCTGGCTCAACCTGTCATTGACGGAGAAAAAGGAAACTCCTCCTTTTGTCTGGTCAACGCTTTGGAGTTATTGGACCAGCCCGGAGAATGGTATCAGGATTATCCTTCCGGACGCATCTATTATTACCCGCGTCCTCACGAAGACATGACGAAGGCGCAAGTCATTATCCCGGCTTTAGAAACCTTGCTAACGGTAAACGGCACTTTGGAACGTCCGGTAAGGAATATACATTTTCAAAATATATCTTTCGAACATACTTCATGGATGCGCCCCTCTTATCAAGGACACGTTACATTGCAAGGAGGTTTCCATCTGCTGGATGCTTACAAACTACCCATACCGGGGCTGCCTGAAAAAGCGGAACTGGAAAACCAGGCATGGATAGGCAGACCCAAAGCTGCAATACAGATAAAATGCGGTAATAACATCAATTTCAACCATTGCACATTTCAGCACTTGGCAGCTACGGGAGTAGATTATGAACGCGCCGTATCGGCTTCCATTGTCGAGAATTGCCATTTCACCGATATTGGTGGAACAGCCTTACTGGTGGGCACCTTTCCCGATGAAGGATTTGAAACCCATGTGCCTTATACACCTTTTCATGAACAGGAATTATGTACGGGAATCACCATACGGAACAACCTGATTGAGGAAGTGACCAATGAAGATTGGGGAGGTGTAGGCATCGGAGCCGGATATGTAAAGAATATCCATATCATACATAATGAAGTCTGCCACGTCAATTATTCAGGTATCTGTGTGGGCTGGGGATGGACCTGCTGGAAAGCGGAATGAGGGCAATCGGATTGAAGCCAATTACGTCCACCACTTTGCCCGGAGGCTGTATGATGCAGGAGGACTTTATACTCTCTCCAACCAACCCGGCTCCGTGATGCGCAATAACCGGATTGAACATTTAATCGACGCGCCATACGCTACCAACGACCGTGCGTTTTACATCTACTTTGATGAAGCGACGGATGGCTATACCGTAGAAAACAACTGGTGTCCGTCCGAACGTTTCGACTTCAACCGTCCGGGCCCTCATAATGTGTGGAAGAAGAATGGTCCGCAAGTAGATGAAAGTATAAAACAAAAGGCAGGCAGGGTCGCCTTGAATCCCCCTTATGCCACCGGATGGGCACATTGAGTCCTCCCCTACAGCAAAGGAAAACAACCGAAAATCATTATAAAAACAAAATAACAAAAAAAGAATGAAACCAACCAATTACCACTTATTCGATTTTCTGGACTTTGATCCCGATCTGTCAAGAGACGAATCATTATGGAAAGCATACAAACCCACCTCTGTCTATGAAAAAGACGGGGATATCTGTATAAACGTCCCTTTTCAAAAGCAAGTGCTCTCTAACGATATGGCACCCGATACTGCATTCCCCCGTGAAGAATATACGCTGGTCATCCGTCAATATACCTCAGGCATCACCCGGCTCTTTATCGGATTCGGTGAAGAAAGCATGACGGATCAGTCGGAAATGCTCCAATTCAGTGACCGGGTAAAGAAACTCCCTTTGCAAGTAACACAAGTAGAAGGTGAATGGATTATCTCCACCCAAGACGGAATACAACGGGCACTTATCAATATAAAGCCTCCGGTATTAGACCGTTGGAGCGAACTCCTGCCCGATCCTCAAGAAACATTGGATCTTCGCCTTTACCCTGACGGCAAACGTGAAATCCGCCTGGCTGCCTACGACCACTTCTCCCCTCCCCGTTACGATGCGCTGCCATTGGCTTTCTGCAAACGAAACGGAGTGAAAGAACGTGCCACCCTTTCCTTTGAATCAAAACCTGATGAATGTTTTGCCGGAACAGGGGAACGCTTTGCCAAAATGGATTTAAGCGGACAAACTTTCTTCTTAAAGAACCAGGATGGCCAAGGCGTGAACAACCGCCGCACCTATAAAAATATCCCTTTCTACCTCTCCAGCCGGATGTATGGAACATTCTATCACACCTGTGCCCACAGCAAACTGTCACTGGCCGGGCAATCCACCCGCTCGGTACAGTTCCTAAGCGACCAGGCCATGCTGGACGTCTTCATCATAACAGGTAATACTATGGAAGAAATCCTCCGGGGCTATCGGGATCTGACCGGATATCCTTCTATGCCTCCCCTCTGGAGCTTCGGCATCTGGATGAGCCGCATGACTTATTTCAGTGCTGATGAGGTTAATGAGATATGCGACCGGATGCGTGCCGAGCATTACCCCTGCGATGTAATCCACCTGGACACCGGCTGGTTCAAGACCGACTGGCTGTGCGAATGGAAATTCAACGAAGAACGCTTTCCCGATCCAAAGGGTTCATCCAAGGCCTGAAGAAAAAAGGATACCGCGTATCCCTATGGCAACTCCCCTACGTGCCGAAAACGCCGAACAGATAGACGAAGCACGCAAAAACGATTATATAGCTCCGCTGACAAAGAAACAAGATTCGGAAGGTTCCAATTTCTCCGCTTTGGACTATGCCGGAACCATTGACTTCACTTATCCTAAAGCAACCGAATGGTATAAAGGACTGCTGAAGAATCTGCTGGATATGGGCGTGACCTGTATCAAAACCGATTTTGGAGAAAACATCCACATGGATGCCCTCTATAAAGGCATGAGACCCGAATTGCTGAACAACCTGTATGCATTGCTTTATCAGAAAGCCGCTTATGAAATCACAAAAGACGTTACCGGTGACGGCATTGTATGGGCACGCTCGGCATGGGCAGGATGCCAGCGCTATCCGCTGCATTGGGGAGGTGACTCATGCAGTTCATGGGATGGGATGGCAGGTTCACTGAAAGGCGGCTTGCATTTCGGGCTTTCCGGATTTGCATTCTGGAGCCATGATGTTCCGGGATTCCATACATTACCTAACTTCATGAACTCTGTAGTAGCCGATGATGTATACATGCGCTGGACACAATTCGGCGTATTCTCCTCACACATCCGCTATCACGGAACAAACAAACGTGAGCCGTGGCATTATCCGGCTATTGCTCCGATAATAAAAAAATGGTGGAAATTACGCTATACACTTATACCTTATATTATAGCACAAAGTCGGAAAGCTATCTCAAGCGGAGCACCTCTCTTGCAAGCTCTGATTTTTCATCACCCTGAAGACAAGCTGTGCTGGCACATCGACGATGAGTACTATTTCGGTAACGACTTCCTGGTAGCTCCGGTCATGAACAGTGAAAACCGCCGTGACGTCTATCTGCCCGAAGGACAATGGGTGAATTTCTTCACCGGTGAAGTGCTGGAAGGAGGACGTTGGTTAAAAGACCTGGATGTCCCCTTGGACGAAATGCCCGTATATGTACGTCAGGGAGCGACTATTCCTGTTTACCCGGATGAGGTGGAGTGTACGGATGAGATGGATTTAAGTAAGAGCGTTGAATTGCACATTGACAATCATTTTAAAGGAATATTTAAAGACTAACGAAAATGGAAACTTGGAAAACAAATTTAGAAGAAACAAAAAAGCGATATATAGATTGGTGGAATCATAAAGGAATCATACTGAATATGTGGGAACACTTCCAAAAGGGAGTGAAGCCCCACGCAGATATTCCAGCACCGGCTCCGGCGAAAGATTTGAATCAAAAATGGTTCGACCCACAATGGCGTGCAGAATATCTGGATTGGTACGTAGCGCACAGCAGCCTGAAAGCAGATATCCTGCCGGTTGCCAATACCCAGTTAGGCCCCGGTTCACTGGCAGCTATTTTAGGAGGCGTATTCGAAGGAGGAGAAGATACAATCTGGATTCATCCTGATCCGGATTTCAACGATGAAATTGTTTTCAATCCCGAGCACCCTAACTGGATTCTGCATAAGGAATTACTGAAAGCATGCAAAGCGAAGGCAAACGGTCATTATTACGTAGGAATGCCCGATCTGATGGAAGGCCTGGATGTGTTGGCCGCACTGAAAGGTACGGATAAAGTGTTGCTGGATACTGTAATGCAACCCGAAGTACTGGAACAGCAGATGCAACAGATTAATGACATCTACTTCAAGGTGTTCGATGAACTTTACGATATCATCCGTGAAGGGGATGAAATGGCCTTCTGCTATTTTTCTTCATGGGCTCCCGGTAAAATGAGCAAATTACAAAGCGATATTTCTACATGATCAGCGAAGATGATTATCGTCGTTTTGTACAACCCTTTATCCGCGAACAATGTCAAAAGATAGACTATACCTTGTATCATCTGGACGGCGTAGGCGCCATGCATCACCTGCCCGCCCTTCTCGAAATTGAAGAGCTGAACGCCATTCAATGGACTCCGGGAGTGGGTGAGCCACAAGGAGGATCACCTAAATGGTATGACCTTTACAAGAAAATCCTTGCCGGTGGAAAGAGTATCATGGCATGTTGGGTAACTTTGGATGAACTGAAACCTTTGTTGGACAACATCGGAGCGGATGGTGTGCACCTGGAAATGGATTTTCATAATGAACAAGAAGTGGAACAAGCCATGCGCATTGTCGAAGAATACTCCTCTTCATCACCTGCCGCATCCAAAGAAAGCCTTTCGAAAGAGGAAGACGCTGCAACGAAACAAGAAACAATTATAATCAAAAGTCCCGAAGCCACCGAAGATGAAGCTCTAAAACCTTTGTTCAACGCCATTGTGGACGGAAAGCTGGAACCGGCCGTAGAAGTAACCAAAAAGGCCATAGCCGAAGGCATACAACCCCAAGAAATTATCAATAATTACATGATAAAAGCTATGGGGGAAGTAGGACAACGCTTCCAAGATGGAAAAGCGTTTGTTCCCCAACTGCTGATGGCAGGACGCGCATGAAGGGAGCTTTGGAACTTCTGAAACCTTTATTGCAGGGAAGTGCAGCAACTACCATAGGCAAGGTAGTCATCGGAACTGTCAAAGGTGATCTGCATGATATCGGTAAAAACCTGGTGGCATCCATGCTTGAAGGTTGCGGCTTTGAAGTCATTAACATAGGTATCGACGTATCTTGTGACAAGTTCGTGGAAGAGGTCAAGAAAAACAAGGCAGATATCTTGTGTATGAGTGCTTTGCTGACAACAACCATGACTTATATGCAGGATGTCATCAACGCCCTGGAAGCAGCCGGTATCCGTAATCAAGTGAAAGTGATGATAGGCGGCGCTCCCGTAAGCCAGGGATTCGCCGATGAAATAGGTGCGGACGGGTATAGCGACAATGCCAATACGGCCGTAGCGGTAGCCAAGGAACTGATGGGGCTTCATAAATAAACGGAATATTCATCTTAATCTGATACATGAATTATGCACGCTAATTATTTAGATACATTAGATTGGGGCATTCTTATTGCCTACTTTCTGATTCTTATAGGCATCGGCATATGGGCCAGTCTGAAACGCAAAAAAGGCAGTAGCCTTTTTCTTGCCGAGCGTTCCCTGAAGTGGCATCACATCGGTTTCTCCATGTGGGGAACCAATGTGGGCCCTTCCATGCTGATAGCCTCCGCCAGTGCCGGATTTACCACCGGTATCGTTTCAGGTAATTATGCCTGGTATGCGTTTGTTTTCATCTGCTTGCTGGCTTTTGTCTTTGCCCCTCGTTACTTAGGAGCACGTATCACCACCTTGCCGGAGTTCATGGGGCGGCGTTTCGGACAGTCCACCCGCAACATTCTTGCCTGGTACACCATTGTGACAATCCTTATCTCGTGGCTTGCCCTGACCTTATTCGCCGGAGGTATCCTTATCCGTCAGGTTTTCGATATTCCCATGTGGCAGTCAGCATTAATCCTGCTCGTTATCTCCGCATTCTTCACCATGGCCGGAGGGCTGAAAGCGGTAGCCTATACCAATGTATTCCAAATGCTTCTGCTTATTTTCGTATCGGCCACGCTTACTATAGCAGGTCTTTACAAAGTGGGTGGCGTCAGCGCATTGGCCGAAGCGGTTCCGGCCGATTACTGGAACCTGTTCCGCCCGAATGACGATCCCGCCTTCCCGTGGCTGCCCATTATTCTGGGGTATCCCATCATGGGAGTCTGGTTCTGGTGCACAGACCAATCCATGGTACAGCCTGTATTGGCTGCTAAGAATCTGAAAGAAGGCCAAATGGGTGCCAACTTCACCGGCTGGTTGAAGATACTGGATGTTCCTCTCTATATCCTTCCGGGTATCATCTGTCTGGCACTCTACCCGGCTTGAAGAACCCCGATGAAGCCTACATGACTATGGTCACTAACTTATTTCCTGTAGGCATGGTGGGGTTGGTACTCGCCGTATTGACCGCCGCACTGATCAGCACTGTCGGCTCTGCCTGAATGCGCTGAGTACCGTCTTCACGATGGATATCTATGTCAAGAAATTCAGACCGCTTGCCAGCCAGAAAGAGATCATCCGTACAGGGCATGTGGTTACAATGGCGGGAGCACTGATTTCGGTGATCATCACCATTGCCATAGACAGTATCAAAGGATTGAATCTGTTTAATGTATTCCAATCGGTACTGGGATTTATCGCACCGCCTATGGCGGCTGTTTTCCTGTTCGGCATCTTCTGGAAACGAACTACCACGATGGCTGCCAACATGGCATTGACATTTGGTACGGCGTTCAGCATGGGAGTGGGCATTCTCTATTTATGGGTATTTCCTGCAGAAAAATATACAGCATGGCCTCACTTCATGATGCTGTCTTTCTACCTGTTCGTTGTCATCAGCGCAGGCATGATTTTGGTATCCTTATTGGATAAACGCCGGCAAGAATGTACATTAAACATGAAGAAAGTCATGGAGAAACCGGCCAAATCGGTTATCCTTGCATGGACGCTACTGACTATTATCATGATCGGGCTTTATCTATTCTTCAATGGGCATTAAAAGAAGGTGCAGAAGGCTGAAAAGATTGTATTTTTATATGCCTACGTTTGGTATTCCACTCGGGTAGTGAGGCAGTCCCACCCCGGTGAAATTGCAGTTCCACCCCGGTGGGACTGGAGTTTCACCAGGGTGGAACATCAGATGAAAGTAGCTGTTACAGCAGATGGGGACAGCTGTTATAACCTGTCTTGATAGGACAGGAGATTCATTAAGATTGCAACAAATTGTAAAATCAATGAGATTAATAACAACATCTAGCCATTTGGGACTCTGATTTTTGTAGCCATCCTATTATCCCCGCTGCTTCCGCCTGTAACATCTATCGTACGTACAGAGACCGCAAGTATATTCCAGTTTACGGACACTATCCCCCAGTCCTATTACTCCACTGACCGATTTTATAGGAAGCATCAAACTGGAATCTGTCAACCGGATGCCACAAGGTTCCGCTGAAGGAAATAAGGGAAATAATTTCTTTTGCTCCGACACATGCCAGCCGCAATATCCGGGACTGAAACGATTCGTATGCCTCCACCCTCTGTCGTGAATGTATTCATCCAATGCAATTTCCATACAATCCGCAGTCTTCTCGGCTATGATACTTCCTATGGCATCCGCTATATAAACCTTTACCATATCCCCCTCTTGTTGCAACGTATGCTGGAACTTTTCAAAACCAGTTCCGGCAGTCGCGGCAAAGAAAGCGAAGGATTCCGAACACGCAGTTGCCGGGTTATTATTTTACCTATACTGAAACTAGTTTTACCGACAGTAAGCAAATCTTTTGTTTCATCCAAATCTCCACCGGATATGAAAAAACAAAAACGGGGAGAAGTTACTGCCTCAACCCGTCCAAGCACCCCACGGACTTCTTTTTCTACTGCTTCGTCGGGTACAGCATCTGCATATCCCATCGTCTCATAGATTTCGGACAATGAGATAGGCAGATCAGCAAAAGAAAGTTCTTTTTCAAGCATTATTGAATTCATTTAATGCGGCAAAGAATGCATCAATATTTTCAGAAGGTGTATGAGGCGGTGTATCACATCCGCTGGAGAGCACGAAGTTGGGATAGGACTTGGTAGCCCCCAACAGGTCGAGTGTGGCTTTCTTCATCACCTCCGGAGTAGCCGCCTTGAACAAACTCACCGGATCAAGATTTCCCATTGCAAGAGAATCCGCAGGTACTTCTTTCAGAGCTTCGACCATATCTATTTTATTTCCAAAATGATAAGCGGCAGCTCCTGTAGCTACCATTGCCTTAGTACAATGACCGGTATTTCCACAATTATGCAGAATGACTGTGAAGTGATCGTCTTGCACTTTCTCTACTATCTCCTTAATGAAAACAGACGAGTATTGCCGGCAATCCTCATCAGACAAGAGTCCGGCAGCCGGCTCGGCCATCACTACCCCATTCACCCCTGTAGCCTTCAGTGCCATACAGTAACGGAGAATGAAATCCGAACATTTCTTCAACAACGAATTCGCCGCTTCCGGATTGATATAAATAAGCATCATGATTTCAGACATATCATACAAACGTCCTGCCAATGAGTAAGGGCCGATGCAACCGGCAAAGACAGGTCTGTCCGTTATTGTCTTGGCTGCCAACATATTTGCTTTCAGATACTGGGGGACTCTTCCTTTATTCAAAGCAGGAATGTTCAGTTTTTCAATATCCTCCTCATTAGCAAGAAGACGCCCCACTACACTGGGAACCTCATTTTCGGGGAAGACAATCTCCGCTCCGAAAGCCTCGGCTTCTACCGTCAAATCCATAATCACGGTTGCGGCGGCTGTGGGATATTTCTCACTCAATGCTTGATGGCGTTGTAATGCACTTGTCCGTCAGTAACCGCATCACGCACCGTTTTCCCTATCATCTCTATGCCCGGATGGGTCATGATGGGCATAGCCACCACTTCTTTCTTTTGGATAATTTCGTTTATCCACTCTTTCATATTCAGTTTACTCATGGTCTTTTATTCTTTATTTATTCTGTTATTGCAAAAGTAAGTCTTTTCTTTGATAATCTGCTGTTCCCTTTGCTCTTTCTCATTCAAAAAACGGTATAAATCCCGTTACAATACTACAGGAATTTACCACCGTTTTTTCATCTTATAGACTTATGGCAATTTATGCAAAAGATGACGATAATATGTTTCAACATCTTTCCAATGGTAGAAAGGAGCAATATCCGTTTCTAGAGGGATGGTAACTTCTTTCTCACAATGCATGAACTTCACCAGTATATCGTCAGAAGCTTTTTTTCTGAAGAAAACCAACTGAACGTTTGCCGCCATCGGAGTGACCTTGAAATTACACCATGCCTGATAAAATTTATCGGGATCCGTTTCGGCTTTCCACATATCGCCCAATTGGAGCAACGCTACCAAGGGAATGATATTTCCATCGTGCCCAAAACGTAATGTCGCCGTATGGGTCCCGGACCTGATTGCCTCATCGGCCGAATCCAATATATTTTCAAGCAATGACCGGGCACTGGCCGTCATTATTCCACCATTGGCAGGTGCAGGTCCGTCACATACATAATTATAATAATTGCAAACTTGCCAAAGATCAAATAATTCATCTTTCTGAAATACATCATAAAGACTCACCTCTATCTCTACATTCTGCAAATCTGAAGCAATCCAATAAAGTCCCCACATCAATTCATCAGGATTCACATTCTTACGGATATAGTCAGGACTATTAAATAAAGAAGTGACCAAACGATCGGGACGAGTATGGCTTTCTTTAAACTTTCTATATTCCTCATACCAAGGTCCCTGATGAGAAACAAATTTCACAGCTTCCGGCGTATGATAATTCATATATTTCATATACTTGGCACAAGCTTCGCGCCGGATCTGCAATGCCGGATTGAGTTCTTTCAACCGTTCACAAAAGGCATCCATACTCAATACACATCGCAACACCACGGTAGAGCGTGCAGACAGAGCAGGAGATCCCTTGAATACCTCGGGATAGTTCTGAAACATTCTTTCGGCTATCCCCCGGTGTTGCCTCACACCCAAAGGGGTCAAATCTCCCCCATGTCCCTCGGCATCTTCCCACACCAACGCCATTCTTTTGCGAACATCTTCTCCCAAAGCGGTCAAAACTCCAGCTTGATGTGCCTTCTCGAAAATATCAACCACTGTTTTATAATCCTGTTCCGATTGAATCCACCTTGAACCGTGTCGTGCATAATGACTGATATAAAACGGTTTATACCCTTTAGGCGGAGGAGTCGCGATAGCTTCCTTTACGGGATAAGCATAGTACACTCCTCCCGTCCGGGCTATATCTTCCAATATAGCCTCACGGGTGGACTGAGCAAAACCATTCAGATGAATTCCACACAAACAGACAGACAGGACAATATATTTAAAAAGCGCCATCGTTTTCATGCTTATTAATTATATCCCTCGTTCTGACCAAATTCATCCGGATTCAAGATAGAGTCCAGAAACATCTGAGGAATAGGACGCCATGCATGATGCGGTTGAATCAATGGAATGTCCGGATTATGAGCTTTCACATATTCTACTAATTTTCCGGTTCTTTTCAAATCAAACCAGCGCATGAATTCGCCGCAATACTCACGTGCTCTTTCTTCCAAAATAAAGTCGATCGTCATCTTGTCCACTCCTACCTCCATTTCAGCTTCCTTGCCCGGTACAGCCGCACGTCTGCGTATGTCATTGATACGTGCTTTAGCTATCTCCTTATTTCCTCCGGACTTCATTATCTCACATTCGGCAACAATGAAATACATTTCGGGCAAACGCATGGTAATCACATCATTTGCACCTACCTGCGAATTGGTAGGCAAGCCTTTGTTTTCAAAATTCGCATCTTCGTACTTTAGCAATGTCGGGAAGTGAATGTTAAAGTTGGCACTCTTGCTGACACTTCCATCGGCTGCATAGGTATCATCAATATCGACGACAGCATATGGCAAGTTACGTTTGCCAGCAATCTTCTTCTTGGTGAAAAGTAGCGCTGTTTCTCCCGGCTGAATAACCTGACCAATCATAGATGACGGTTTTTCAAAATAGTCCAACTGATCCTTAGTCCAGGCATAAGCTTGGGGTGTATTCAGTTTATACTCTTCACGGAACCAAGCATTATAACGAGCATCTATATCCTCATTATACAATTCCAATAAATAACGGGTAGGCATCATCGCATACTACCGACTTGGCATTCTTATCATTTCCATATTCATAATCCTGTACCATACCTGCTCTTGCCGAATAACTGGCATGGAAATACATATGCATACGGTTCGGGTTTTTAGCCTGCATATTCAATGATGACTCAGTAGAGTGGGTCACAACGAACATAGCCTCTTTATTCGTTTTATTATTATCCGGATCAAAAACTTCGGCAGGTGTATTATACAAAGACACCTTCAATGCGCTCTGGTTATCAATCACATATTGAGCCGCATCCTCAGCGATTTTATAATATTTATCTTTGTCTGCCTGACTGTCACAATAGGAAACCCGTGTCAGTGCGATGCGCGCTAACAAGCCGTATGCTGCTTTTGAGGTCGCACGACCTACATCTTTAACAGGATAAGGATCAACGGGCAGATTATCCACCGCATTTTGCGCATCAGTCAGCATTAAATCATATAAATCTTCATAGCTGCTGCGATAACAATTCATTGAAAGACTTTCGGCAGAAGTTTCTTTGGTCCTAAGATCCACGTTACCGTAAATTTCAACCAAATGCCAATAAGCGTAAGCACGCATGAAACTTAATTCACCAAAACGGATATCTCTCAGTTTCTTGTCTTTGAATTCCACTTGGTCAATCCGTTCCAAACCGGCATTACAGTCGTTTATAATTTCATACAGACGATTCCACGTGTTCTTAATCTGACCAACCGAAGCCGTCAATTCTTCATATTTAGACATCTGACGACCATAACCGCAATTGGCAATATTGATCCAAAGATCGCCACCACCGTTCAGCAATAACACAAAATCTTCACGTCCATAAAACTGACCGCCCCAAAAAGCATAAGCCGAATTGACAAGGGCCTCAAAACCGGCCTGTTCTTTGTACACGTTATCCGGGGTACTTCCGGCAGGATTGTATTCCTCCAAATCACATGATTGCATGCCCAATAACAGAGCAGCACATGCTACAAACATATATTTTTTACCGTATTTCATAATAGTTATTTCTTTTTTATCTGTTAGAAATCAAGATTCAAACCAAATATAAACTGACGCTGCAACGGAGCTTTTGCTGACCCTCCGCGTTCTGCATCGTAATCCTGAATCAAATGATTCTTGGCAAAAGAGAAGAGATTATTGGCGGTGACATATGCACGAAGTTTGGACACGCCCAATTTTGAAGTCAACGATTTGGGGAATGTATACCCCAGTGATACAGTCTTGATCTTCCAATACGAACCATCAATGTAATTCAAAGTCTGATAACCCAGATAGTTATAGAAATTGGTCTGAGCCGGTCGCGGAAAATCATTGGACGGATTCTCCGGCGTCCAATAGTTCAAGTAAGCAGGGAAGTTACCTTTTCCCTGAGGATCATAAGAACCGGTCAGCTCATAATCAATCATCTGCCCCAACGAGCGATAATATATACGTTCAAATCAAAGTTCTTATAACTAAAGTTGTTGTTGAATCCACCTGTCCATTTCGGTGACTGGCTACCCAGGTAAGTTTCATCCTTATCATCAATAATATAGTCACCATTCAAGTCTCTCAGTTTGATATCACCCGGTTTGAAGGGTTGTGTCTTCTTTGAATCTTTAAAATATTTAGCTGCTTCTTCAGCCTCATTTTCCTGCCAGATTCCCTCATTAATAAAATGATAGAATGATTTCAAAGGACGTCCAATCAACAAACTAGTCGTAATATGCGAATCTGATCCAATGATGTCTTTGCCATCAATCAGATCGGTAATCTCTTCATGATTGGCAGCAAAGGTAAGAGTGGAGTTCCATTTAAAGTTTTTGTTATCCACATTGACGGTATTTACCGATACTTCAATACCACGGTTCATGGTTGCACCGATATTTTGATACATCTTGAACGGAGTTGCGTTACTACCACCCATAGAAGTAGGCAAAGTACGGGGCAACAGGATATCAGTAGTCTTTGTCTGGTATAAATCGACAACAGCCGAAATACGGTTATTGAACAAACCGATATCAAAACCCAGATCCAGGTATTGGACATCTCCCAGCCTACATTCTCATTACCTACATATTCATTGTATATATAATAGGTATAGCCATTATCCTGGAAAGCAGAGTTGGTTTTCGGAGTCAAGCCCGACTGAGTTCCGTAGGCCATGATACCCGAGTTACCTGTCTTACCCCAACTTAAGCGCAACTTCAAGTTGCTCAGAGCTTCCACATTCTTCATGAACGCTTCATCACTAATGCGCCATGCAGCAGCTACAGAAGGGAAACTTGCCCATTTATTACCTTTAGACAAACGTGAGTCACCATCCCAACGATTAGAAACCGTCAACATATAACGGCCTTTATAACTATAGTTGAAGCGCAAAGCATACGAGAAAGTCTGGTGCTGTATATAATCCGATCCAATGACATAAGAGCTTTTGTCATTGGCACCCAGATTATGCCATAAGTATGAATCAACCAACTGGCCCTCTCCTTGCGCATTCACTGATGTATATTTGGATTGTGTCCACGAAGTCAATGCAGTGGCACCAAAAGTATGATCTTTGACGGTTTTGTTATAACTGATAATATTATCCCAATTCACAAAACTCTTTTCGGAAGATTTGATTTTGGACAGTGACGTTGAATTCTGTCCCAAACGGTCAATAGAACTGGCCCCTTCAAAATCCTGCTTACGATAAAAAGCATAATTGGTTCCTAAATTAGAACGGAAAGTCAATCCTTCAACAGGAGTAAAATCCAAATACCCATTAGCTATCAAATTTGTTTTCAGCACATGATGTCTTGCAGCCACTTCAGATGCCTCATCCACCAACGGACTCACCTGTCCATTCTTTCCTAATGGATATTCTACCACTTTACCGTCTTCATCGTATGCTTTACCAAGAGGCGCATTAGTAGCAGCGCGCCATAGCACATTCTCGGCACGCTCATCTTGTGCATAATGAGTGACCTGTGTAGTAGCTCCTACTTTTACGGTCTTGCCTAACTTGTGCTCAATGTTCATACGCAAGTTGTACTTATCCATTTTATCATTTTTGAAAGAACCCTTTTCCTGATAATATCCGGCAGACAACATCGCGGTGGTCTTTTCCGTACCTCCTGACGCTGTAACCTGATGGCTTTGAACAAGCCCTGTATGAAGCACCTCATCTATCCAGTCAGTCCACTCACCGTTCTGAATGGCCTGCCATTCCTCCACAGTGAAAAGTTTCTGGTCATCGGCGGTAGAATTCCACTGACCGCCAGTACGAGCAGCTTCACGACGCACCTGCATATAGTCTTCCCCACTCAGCATATCAGGATATTGCGCCCACCCGTTTACACCAAAATAACCATTATAAGAAAACTTTGTTTTGCCTTGCGCACCTTTCTTGGTTGTTATAATGATTACCCATTAGCACCTTGTGAACCATAAATTGCCGTAGAAGAAGCATCCTTCAACACCTCAATAGACTCAATATCAGCCGGAGCAATATCCGAGAAATCACCTCCCTGCATACCATCAATGATAAACAGCGGAGCATTGGCAACATTGTTACCAAACTCATCTTTCACATCGGACAGTGAACGCTGGCCGCGAATATTAATGGTTACACCCGAAGTAGCCTTACCTGAATTACGTACAATATCCAAACCCGGAACCTGCCCCTGCAATGCTTCCATGGCATTAGATGCCGGTGATTTTACAATATCAGCCGCCTTCACTGAAGCAATAGAACCTGTAAGGTCACGTTTCTTCATCACGCCATAACCTACAACGACTACTTCATCCAAAGCCTGCGTATCGGCCTCCATTTTAATGTTCAGCTGATTGCTTTTTCCCACCGTTATATCCTGTGTCTTATATCCTATATAAGATATGACAAGAATATTCTTACCTGAAGGAACTTCCAAAGAATAATTACCGTCAAAATCGGTAATCGTACCCACCGTTGTACCTTTCACCAGTACGGATACACCAATTAACGGTTCCCCTGTGTCATCTATGATTTTACCTGTGACAGTACGTCCTTGCTGGACAGACTGAACCAATTCACCGGCAACAGGGTCACTTGCATTTGCATAAGAAAATGCAGACGGCATACATAATGCTGCCGATAACCCTAAAATAATGGGAGTACGTCTGATATTACTTTCCCAATTTTGTTTCGGACTTTTTTTCATGCTTTTCATTTCTGTTATAATAGTTAACAAGATTTATTTTATCATATCTATTCAAATGACGCATATAAAAAACTCCTGTACTCAAGATTAATTATAAAAATACGTTAAATAAAAAGTATATTTTCTTTCATTTAGTATTTCTTTTTAACCGAATCACAAATCTAAATTTATAAATGCCTGATTTTAGCCGATAAGATTCTAATATAGGCAAGCCCCATGAATTATCTCCCCCAACTTCCATTCGTGCACAATTTATACTTACTGTAGTGTTACTATGAGGCTTCAATTCAAAGCCATGTTCCGATTATTTATAAGATCTACTGATTATAAGCAATCTCAATCGGTTATTTAAGGTTTCATAAATTAAAAGGAACCATACAAATAACTCTATACAAATCAATATAAATAGAATATAATCAATTTCATCACAGTAATTATAATAGGTAGTAACAAATCGATATACGACTACCAATCCAATGGAATGAAAAAAAATTGTCTTGCCTCTTTACAAATAGAGACAAGACAATTATTCTACTATAAAAGTTTTAAATTATCAATATCCAGGATTTTGATATTCAGCACCATTAGATATAGTTGCAGTAAATGTTGTAGAGATAGGTCGTAATGCATAATTAGGATTAAAGAACTGAGCCAAGTCCGGATGTGTTTCCTCCAAATAATTTGAACTCTTAAACATGCCGGTACGTTTCAAATCATAAAATCTACAATATTCGCCACAAAGCTCACGTCCTCTCTCATCTAAAACAGTACGAACTGTAGCTGTACCTGTCAATGCCTTTGCCCCTGCACGAGCACGTACCTTATTAATGTATCCCATTGCATTCGCACCACCATTGATTAAAATATCAGCTTCTGCAGCTATCAGGTAAACTTCTGCCATACGCATCATAAAAGTCGCATTTAAATTGCCATTGCGTTTTTTAGAAGCATTGGCCACATAGTAATTGCTACTATTATGCTTATTCAATGATGGATAAAAATAACGGAACTGATTTTCCATACCATTATATTGCATATTTACATTATGTTTTTGATCATTGTACACATCATCATAAGCAATCATTAAATAATTCGAGGTATGTCTATTTGCTTTTTCCTCAGCATAATCCTCATCCTGAGGCATTACGAATTTAATCGCCAAATCTCCCTTCTTTAATTCAGTACCAACTATAGATTCATCTTTATCATACATATTAGCCGCACTAGTATCCCAAATATAATTCTTATTCGCATTCCATTCAGTAGTAAATGACTCATGGAATCGAGGGTCAAGTGTTCCGTCCTCCTGCACATAAAGATTTAAAAGATGTTGAGTAGGCATAAAAATGCCAGAAATACATCCCTCCCAAGTTAAACGAGTTTCTTGATTATCTTCACGTGCTCCGAATTTATTCACATTACACAAGAAATATTCATCATTACGATTTAATTTATAGTTACCGTTACTAGAACCATGACCATCAGAACCAGCATACCAACGATGCTTCCACAAAGCTTCTTTATTTTCCCAATTATTCGATTCTTTAAAAACTTCTTCATAGGTCGGATACATATAAGCATTATATTTTGCACCACCTGATTCACAATCAGCAATCAATTCTTTAGCCGAATCCAAAGCCTTTTGCAAATATTCTGTCGAACCATATTCATAAGTCTGCAAACAGGCCTTTGCCAAAAATCCCAAAGCTGCCTTTTTGGTTGGAACCGTAGTAGTGGCATGTGTACCAACTGCCAACCATTCTACAGCATATTCTAAATCAGGAATAATAACTTCCTTATAAATAGTCAGCGGATCTGTACGTTCCGGAGCATAATTCAAAGTTGTTTCAGGTTCAGTCAACATAGTGACCCCACCAAATTGCTCTACCGCATTAAAATAATAGATTGCACGCAAAAAACGGGCTTCTGCAACTTTAGCATTTCGTTCCGCTTCCGTTTTATATGGTGCATAACCGGCCAATGCAATTGCTTCATTACAAGAGCCTACTCCATCATAAGTACCATTCCACCAATTTTGTATATAAGTGGTATTAGGAGATGCTCCTGCAAAGAACCAAAACCATTGGGTGTATGAAGTTGATTGATTAGCCTGATAGGTCCAAAGGTCTGAATCACCTTCGGTCAAACTCATCCAACTATCCGTACCATAGAAATATCTTTCCATAGCAAAATAACACTGGTTAACCAACGTTCATACCCTTCAATAGAAGTAGCAAGATTTTCCTTGGTAAAGCCTGCCGGATTATTTTCTTCCAACGAACAAGAGCTGAAAGATACAGCAGCTAAAGCCACTGAATATAAAGTAAGTTTTCTGAATATATTTTTCATTTTAAATATCTCCTATATAAAGTTAGAAAGTTAAATTAACTCCGAACACAAACTGTCTAAAAGTAGGGAATGCATCCGAACCGTTTGTCTCTGGATCTGTACCCTTCAACTGTTTATCCTTTACATAAATAAACGGATTGTATGCAGTTGCATAGATACGACATTTTTCCATCAAAGCCTTACGTGAGATATTAACTGGAAAAGTATATCCTAAAGTGATATTTTTCACTTTTATGAATGAACCATCACGCACTCTTAAAGCTGAGATGACCGTACTTTGTTCCGAGCCTGTACCTGGAGCAGGATAATAAGCTCCCTGGTTATTTTCCGTCCAATAATCCGCTCCAGCCAACTGATTTGTTGTTACACTTTGTTCTGCCGTATAATAACCCAACAAATCACTATTAATAGTTTGACCATAACGAGCCATTGCAAATACAGACAAATCAAAATTTTTATAAGTAAATGTATTATTCAAGCCAACAATCCAATCCGGATTAGTATGTCCCAACACTTGACGGTCATTTGTACTATATTTGTGTACTCCACCATCACCATCTTTTTCCAAAGTTTCAATCTGAATAAAACCGGGTTTAACACCATAAGCATCCAAAATATCCTGAGGAGTATTTGTACCCCAAATTCCGGTATATTTATAGCCATAGATGGACTTTATAGAATGCCCTACAAACAAATTTTCAGAAATTAAATCACCATCAGGTAATTTTTCTATTTTCTCTTTACTCCATGTTACAGATAGTGTGGTATTCCAACTAAAATCTTTGGTTTTTATATTATGTGAATTAATGGTGACTTCCACACCTTGATTACTAGTTTCAGCAATATTCTGCCAAATAGATAATGGGGATCCCCAACCAGTCAAACCACTAGTAATAGGCAAAGTACGTTTAAAGAGCAAACCTTTTGTTGTTGTTTTAAACCATTCGATAGAACCATCAACACGATTGTTTAATATGCCATAGTCCAAACCAACATTCCAGTTATAAGACTTTTCCCAACCCAAATCCTTGCTACCATAAGTACCTGTATACTGAGTAAAAGAAGAGTTTTGACCATTTAAAGTCAATCCATTACCGGTATAAACATAGGCTTGTGAAGTTGTACCATAAGCATCCACCCCGCCCGAATTACCTGTAATACCATATCCTACACGCAATTTTAAATTATTCAACCAATTTTTTGCCACATTCATAAAAGGTTCGTCAGAGATACGCCATGCAATTGCTCCAGCAGGGAAACTATCCCACTTATGCCCTGCTGAGAACTGAGACACACCATCCCAACGATTTGAGAATGTAAACAAATACTTACCTTTATAAGAATAATTGAAACGAACAGCAAATGACATTTTCTGTGTTTGAGCAAAATCAGACTCAACATGCTGCGATGCGCCGGATGCTAATCGCCAAAATGACCAACGATCTACCATCTGACCACTAGCTGCTGCTAAGCTACTATCATTTTGATTCTTATTCCAAGAAGTAATAACAGAACCACCTATATTATGATCTTTTGCAATAGTAGTATTATAAGAAAGAATATTCTCCCATGTATAATTCCATGCGTTCTTATTAGTAATAGCAGCATGAGGTGAACCTGCATAACTAGGTCTATTAGCATTACATTGATCTCCAATATTGTCCTTGACGAGAATCACTGAGCGTACCATTAATACGGCTTGTAAAAGTAAAATCTTTTATTGGACTCAGTTCCAAATAACCACTAACATTCAAATAAGTGGAACGAGTATTATTCACATATTGATCTTCAATAAAATCACCTAATGGAGAATATTGTCCTGTAATATATTCATGATTTATTTTCCCATTTTGATCATAAGCATCTCCCAAAGGAAATGATGAAAGACCTTTTGTAAAGGTATTTTTCACTCCTTGATTTCTATCTTGATAAGTTAGATTAGAAGTAAAGCCCATTTTAGCCCAAGAGAAAATTTCTTGATCAATATTCAATCGCAATGAATATTTATTAAGATTGTCATTACTCAATAAACCCTCTTCTCTATTATAAGAAGTTGAAGCAAATATCTTAGTCTTCTCACTACCCCCTGAAACAGAAAGACTATATTTTTGGGTTGTAGCTGTATTACCTGAGGCTTCATCAATCCAATCAATCCACTTTCCAGCATTATAGGCATCCGTATAATCTTGATTACCAAATAAAGCAGACATATCAGAAGGGTAATCTCCATTCTTATACTTATAAGCTTCTCTTTGATAATTCACCCATTCATCTCCAACCATACCATGCTTATAATTAGGTGAACCACTGAAACCATAATATGCATCAAAGTTTACAGTAGCTTTTCCTTCCTTCCCACGTTTTGTTGTTATAATGACTACGCCATTAGCTCCTGCTGAACCATAAATAGCAGTAGAAGAGGCATCTTTTAATACATCCACACTCTCAATATCAGAAGGGTTCACCTGGCTATAACTCCCAGGAATACCATCAATAATGAATAACGGTTCATTACTACCATAAATAGAACGAGAGCCACGCAACAAAATAGAAACATCTTCACCAACCTGCCCGCTAGACTTCACAATATCCATACCTGCAATTTTTCCTTGTAAAGCCTCCATCACATTACTAGTAGGGGCAACTGTCACATCTTCATTCTTCATGGAAGCTACCGCACCAGTCAAATCACGTTTCTTCACAGTACCATAACCTATTACCACAACTTCATCCAAAGCCTGTGTATCAGGTTCCATTTTTATATTTATCAGACTATTATTACCAATAGTAATTTCTTTAGTCTTATAACCTATATAGGAAATCTCCAATATATTCTTTCCACTAGGCACTTCAAGTGTATAATTACCATCAAAATCAGTAACGGTTCCTATAGTCGTACCCTTTACCAACACAGAAACTCCAATCATAGACTCCCCTGTTTCATCCAAGATTTGTCCTTTGATTGTTTTTCCTTGCATAACAGATAGAACAGATTCACGATCCATTCCATTGTCAACATTTGCATACGAAAAAGCAGCCGGCATACATAATGCAGCTGATAATCCTAACACAACAGGTGTTCGTCTGATTCCGTAACCCAACGGCTTAGGACATTTCTTCATGTCTTTTCTCATTTTTCTATGGTTAACAAATTAATTAATAATCCATATTATTTATCTCTAATGTAGTAAAAATACGATGTTTTAGTTTTCTTTCTTCAGATAAAGTCATTACTTCCATTGCTTCATCAGAAACCAATAATACATTCTTGGCCTCTTCAAATACTTTCAGCAGTTCTGCGTGCTCCTTTAAAAGCTTATCCCAATGAAAAGCTGATTCAGGAGCATCATCCAGAACATACTTGATAAAGTCGTCATCCTTCAAAAAGTCTTCTACCTTGCTATACACCTTTTTTGTATCCACGTTACAATCATTTTCCATTATGACGGATAGTGGTTCAAAGTTGTACTCACCTGGAAACTTAAAATATTATCCTACCAATTCCCTTAATCTTGTAATACCTCTATGCATCAAATTTCGTACCGACTGGTAATTCATATCCATAATGGTACAAATATCTTCATATTTCTTCTCTTCTATATAATATAAGGTAAGTGCCTCACGTTGGCGCGGAGATAATTGAGCCAACAAATGTTTTACTTTTATATTTTCAAAACAACTTTTTTCCTTTTCCAAATATGTATGTTCTACATCATCACCTGCTGCAACGGGATTCAGTTCCTCAACAGCCGTTTCCGACATGAACATCCGTCTGCGAAGTTCATCGCATAACTTATTTTTCAAGGAAATGAGGAGGTATGATTTGAAGTTGTCAATGATACCCAATTCGGCCTTCTTTGTATACAATTTTACAAAGACATCATGAATGCAGTCCTTCAACAATTCTTTGTCAGTAGTTAACTTACATCCATAATTAAATAGAAGATTAATATGCATATCATATAATGTAGAGAATGCACTTACATCTCCCGATTGGAAAGCGGTTACCAAGCAAGCTGTCTTATCATTTAAGTTTTGTTCCATCACAGTATACTAATTATAGGTTGTTTTGATGATGATGCAAAACTAGGGAGGATACGCTACTTTTTTAGGTAATATTTGATTATTGGACCGAAAAAAACAGATAACCTGCTGAAAAACATATATGCTAAATATTACAGATTTTCATTAAAAAGGAGAACCAAAATAAATCCGGTTCTCCTTCCATGTACTAAATTCTATGAAACCAATAAATACAATCTTTGTTTTTCTCTGCTTTAAGCATATATACATCTTTAATATTCAACCGTTTAGCAATCACTGTTATTGCTCCGGTCTTCGGATCAACAGACTTCAATATGTATTTTCCAGGTGATAAATGAACAGGAATATCTGTTGCAGAATGGGAATAAATGATACTTCCAATACCAGATTTTACCAATTTCTGATACTTATTTGTACCAGTATCCTCCATATCCATAGCAGCCGCATCAGTTAAAAAGCTTTCATCAGCAACTGGAACAACCGGGCAAGACCCACTTGCCATGAAGACAGCCCAAGCCATATCCGGATAATTCTGCGCATAGTAAGTAACCGCTTTTTCCGGGAACTTCTTACGATATTCACTCACCGCCCGATAAGCTTCATCAAAAGTAACCTTACCTACTTTCATTTTACGGGCATGCTGACGGGGAGCCAAGTTCTTTCCACCTTCGGGAGCATAAAGACCATCCACTTTATAGTGCCAGTAACGAATATCAATAATGTCAACTAATTTCGCACGCTGCGTATCATTCAGAATGGCATCTTGAACATCCTTTGTCGCACTTAACGCCACAGTTGCTTTCTTACCGGTTTCTTTCTCCCACTCTCCTATCACATCCAGCCAGAATTGTACAAAATGCAACGGACCGGTAAACTCCGCACTGATCAGTGTACCACATTTGCATCATCGGCAAAATTATCCAAGCATTGGCGAATATACTTTCTATGAAGCTCACGACGTACAGGATGACTGATATCATAAAACATATCCGCTACAAAGATACGTTTGTCACCGGCAAAAGGAACAGGTTCAGGCATATCGGTCTGATTGATATTATTGGCCGACCGCCAAGGACAGTCTACCAATGTGCTCCCGCTTCCAAGATATTATGCTGGAAGTAATTCTCATGGAAAAGCAAAAGACCTTTTTTCGCCCCTTTTTCGGCAAACTGCTTCAACCGGTTCCAATACCATGCATTGGGACGGTTCAAATCATACTTGCTCAATCCTTCCCAAGCAGTACCTTTTCCACTGCGGGCAAACGGTTGTTCGTAGAATGGTCCCCACACATCTCCATCACGACGACGGACGCGCTCATGATCGTCACGACGACGCTCATACCACAAACCGTAATTATGATCTAAAACCAAAATCTGATTCTTCACCATATAATTCACCGTAGAATCAATTCTATCTGTCAGCCCAAGTCCTTCGCGTCCCGGCACGAAACGGGTAACATGTGGCTTGGCTTTAGACAAGAAGCTGGTCCTCAGTTTCCCATTCCACCAAGGAACCTCCTGTCTGCCGCCTACCAGTAACCGGCCATCCACCTGCATACGCCCATTAATAATGGCAAACAGATGATCCTTTTTATCCTTATATATAGGTGTATTAAACTTTAAATGTTCTAAAGATTTCAGCTTCCCGGAAGACACACAGGCTGTATAGGGTGCTTCCTCAATCCATTTTTGCATAGTAAGACGGGGAGTATAAGCTTCCTTTGCCATCTCCATTGCCGCTTCTACGGTAGGACTGCTGGTTGCGTTGGTAGCCCTGGGAAGAATACGTGCCTGGTCAGAACAATCTTTATTCAAACGCGCCGCCAACTGTGCATAAAACAAGCTGCGGGGATGTACGTGATTATTTGATTCCGCCCATTGGCCGTCACCCGAGAATTGCGCCCAACAACCGTATGCACGGTTTACCGCATCTCTTGCCGGTGAATAACACTCTATCCCGGCAGCTGTACATTGCCAGAAAAGACTGTTGCCTGTATTCCAACCGGCACCATTTTTATCCTGTCCCAAATTCTTAAATACCAAATCATGGCCATCAATGTTTACCACATCAAATAATAATCCACAGGCCCAGGAATCAATAGAACCGCTGAATCCTAACGACTCTTCCGAATCACACTGTACAAAAGCATTCGGACCTGCCGCACAAAATCCGGCTGAGAAATCATGAATACCCTGTTTAGAATAACAACGCTGAAAAAGTGTCTGCTGCCCCATAGTATAAAATGTACTGCGACGCATTCCACCTATCTCTGAAACAGGTTCTGTGGATACACAATCTTCTACAGTTGTTTTAGAACCGGTACGCTGTATAATCACAGCACTTCCTGCAAAGTGCTTAAAATTTACCCTGCGTACCCAACAGTTTTCGGCATTTTCTATAGATACCCCCGTCCAGCAATGATCCTCATCTTTAGGATACTTCTTATTATAGTCAGAAGCCAATGTCAGATTCTCCAAACCTGCTTCTGCGATTCTGCCCGGCCAACTATAACGTAACACTTTGACAGTTCCCCATTTATTATCCAAAGCCATTGTCAAAGGAGCATCCAAAGTCAATTGGTTTCCATCCGCCTTACTTACTGACTATCCCAAACCAAATCCATCTCTCCTTCTTTCCAGCCCAAAGCAGAAATACCTCCGCCAAAAATATCACAACCGACAGAAGCAATCCATTCTTTCGTAGAGGGGCGGACAATCCGGACCCGCTCTCCGGAAACCAGCTGTACATTATTGGTTACCTGAAAAGTACAAGTATTTACAGGAACGTATGATGTCAGTACATCCAAGGTATCCGTAACAGCCAAATCATTCCGTCCTTCAATATAAAGCAAAGCCCCTCTGTCCACTCCCTTTTTCAACAATACGGTCTGTTCCCTGTCACTGCCGCGCAGCACGACTCCCGACACAGAGATACGCAAGCTCTCATTCAATTCAAAAGTTCCTTTATCCAACAAAACAGCCCCACGAAAACCATTTTTATCCAAAGCCAATGAAGATACATAGTCAATGGCACGCTGGATACGAGAGGAATTATCTCCAGGCTGCCATGAAACAAAAACGGCATTCGCCACATCAGGTATAGGCTGTTCCGAATTATGGTAACCGCAAGAAGAATAATCTAGAATACGGTTTCCACGTTCATCAGTCACATAAGTCAGTTTTTCGTCCTTCACCTGTAAAGGAAAGGTTTGCGCAGAAATCCGCGCAAACCCCAAACTTAAAAATCCCAATAATAATAACTTATAATTCATTTTACATCAAGCTTTTACGTTTTGCCAAAGTATCGTGATTGTTCTTTACTTCCGTCCAATCCACTTTCTTTGCAGGATCTATGCCATTAATGTATTTTTCAATGTTAGTATACCCGTCACCATTACAATCTTTCACCGCATCACCCGGATCATTAGGATTGAGTCCGTATCTCACCTCCCAGGCATCCGGCATACCATCACCATCCGTATCAACCACAGGAGTACCTTTATATTCGGGCAAACCACCCACCTGACGAGGATCTGTAATGATACCTTGTTTATAAGAATCAACAGGAAGACGTCTTTTCACATAAGGACTAACGAATTCAGGAGCGTCTTTCACATAAATAGCTTTCCCTGTCTTCACCGTCTTTATCACACGGGTATCCACCGCATCTCTTTTAGGGAAAGTAGCCCCGGCATTTTCCAATACATAATTATAGGCAGTTTTGGCATCCATAATAGTCACATGGGGCATTGAGAAAGGCTCGTTTACACGAATTTGATCTGTAAACTTCCCTGCGTCCGGCATATCGTATACCTGCACGCCGCCATCCCAATTATTCTTTGTCACACGCGCATTGCCTTCCACTACATTTCCGGCAACATACGCTTTACCAAAAGTATCCGGTTTCTTCTTGTCACGGCTCGATTCGGGTTTCACAATCCGGTGGCAATCGGCTTATCTTTCGGAGTGATAGGACCCGGTTTAAAATAATTATTAATAATATTCAAACGGCTGGTTTCATCTCCTCCGTCAACAGAACGGTTCCACCAATTAAAAGTCACATTGTTTACCAGATTAAAATCCTCATTCATGCCAATGGAACAGTTACGGCTGATATTGGATGCGAACAAGTTACGGCAAAACATACTGTTATGCCCACCTATAGTCGCCCCGAAAGCATGATTGTAACAATCCAAAGCTTCCGAGAAAATAGAGTTCTGAATAGTTATGTTGACAGTAGGAAGCTTCAAACCATGTCCTGTGGAATCACGATGGTATACATGGCGATAAAGAGACATATTCTCATCCAGCCCCCAGCTGCCGGAAGCCAATGATCGATAATAACATTACCCACACAGTTACCTCCCAAAGCATCATCCCGGAAGAACACATCCTGCGCCCCCCGACGGAAACGCATATGGCGGATAATAATATCATGCGTATCAAGCAAGAAAGAAGCCCCTGTTACACAAACTCCATCCCCCGGAGCTGTCTGACCTGCAATAGTGATATACGGAGCACGGACGTTTATAGGGGTTTTCAGCCGGATAACACCCGAAACATTGAACACAACAATACGCGCACCACCGGTCTCACATGCCTCACGCAACGTTCCGGGCCCACTGTCAGCCAGCGAATTGACCACAATTACTTTTCCTCCACGTCCACCGGGAGTATAGGCCCCTCCCCCTTCTGCCCCGGGAAAGGCAGGTATGTTGCTCTTTATTAAATCCTCAGGTTTGGATGCCCATGGTTTATAAGGACGTCCTTGAGTAGCCTCAGACATTACTACAGGTAATGCTTTCGCCCATGCCTCATCCGATTTCCGGTCTATTTCCTTTTGTTGTTGTTCTCCTCTGATTTTTACCGAATCAGGAATTACAGGATACTGTGCCGCCACAGGCAACACACATGCAGTCAATGCTGCCACTGCAAATAGTTTCTTTAGTTGATTCATTTGGTTGCTAAATTATTATTTTTTCTATAACTTCATAACATAATACTCTGCTTTTAACATGATTCAAACACACATTGCGAATATTTCTATATCAAAGACGGAACAGAAAGCTTGTTGTACTCTCTATCCACACATAAAAAAGAGCTTGACACCGTTTTACCGGGCAAGCTCCTTTTTCTGCTTTTCAATAAACATTAATTTATATCTTTCCTCCACGTGCCTTGATACGTTCATACCAAGCCTTACGTTCTTTCACTAAATCATATCCCCGCTTAGAGAGGTAATTATTAATCCGGCCTTTGTATTTACCGAAAGCAGCATGTTTCTTATTTGAATTTTCAGCATCCATGGCAAATTCACGGGCTTCAACAAGCCATGCCATAATCTGCGCTTTCTCTTCTTCTTTCAAGGTAGGAATCATGTCAACCGTAGCTTTATAAGTTACCATTACCACACCATAAGTCATGCCATCTTTCACTGCATCTATCTGCTTGGCATCCAAATAAAGCGAAAGATCGGCCGGGAAAGCGAAATGAGTGCGGTAAAGTGCCGCATCCTTTTCAGCTTCGGCAGCTTTAACGGCTTCTTGTTTCGCATCGCCCGTCAGGGTTTCTTTTGCCAGCTTCACTTTGGTATCGCGCGTTTCGTATATGTCATTCAGTTTAAAATAACGGTTGGCTATGATAGTTGTCACTTCACGGGCGGCAACGGTATCTGTCAATTCCAGTTTATCTACAATCTTCTGCGAACGTTTCACAATAGATTCCACGTAAGCCGGATCGCGGCCTTCACGGTCCAAATCCACTGCTCCGGCGGTAATGACTACCGCCATGAGCAACAGAAACATTATACCTAACTTTTGTATCATATCCTGTCTTCTTTCCTCCGTTTATTACATCAACTTTCCTTTAGAAGCCAATGTATCATAATTGTTTCTCAAATCAGACCAGTCAATACAATTTCTAGTGCTGATACCATTAATATATTTCTCAATATTTGTATAGCCGTCACCGGTACAGTCCTTATTAGCATCCGAAGGATCATTAGGATTCAAGCCATTTGCCTTTTCCCATTCATCGGGCATGCCGTCACCATCTGTATCCACATACGGAGTTCCTTTGTATTCCGGATAACCACCCATCTGGCGGATATCGGTAATGATACCTTGCTTATAAGAATCTTTCGGCAAACGGCGATATTTAAACTGTCCGTCTTCTCCCATTGATTTAGGAGCCAGCCCGGTCAAATCACCGTTAGCATCCTTGGCCATCTTTTTATCATAATAAGGAACGCCTGTTCTCACTTCCTCTATAATACGTTCATCCACAATATCACGGCAAGGAATGTTGGCACCTGCATTTTTCAGTACAAAATCGTATGCATCATGTGCAGAAGTAATGCGGATGTATGGCATTTCAAAAGGACGGTTGCTACGCATATTCTCCGTATATCCCTCTGTATTCGGCTGAGTTTCAATCTGGATACCACCTGCCCAGTTATCCTCTGTAATGGCAGGATAGCCTTCCATAATATTGCCATCGGCATAAACACGGCCATATACTTTATGATCCAATTTGCTTCGTCCCGCTTCGGGTTTCAGGATGCGATGCCCCACAGGAGTATCTTTCGGAGTGGCCGGTCCCGGTTTATAATAGTTGTTGATCATATTGAACATAGCAGTATAATCGCCACCGTCCGAAGAACGATGTACCCAGTTGAACACTACATTGTTTACAAAATTGAAAACACCATTCCAACCGATGGAAGGATTACGTCCCGAATTACTTGCCCACAGGTTACGCATAAATGCACAATTCTCACCCCCTAAAGTGCTGCCGAATGCATGATTGTAAGTATCCAGTGCTTTTGCCGAGATAGTATTCTGTATGGTAACATTTACGGTAGGCAGTTTCAGATCTTTTGATTCATATTGTCCTTCGCTGGGATCGTACATATGGCGATAGAAAGAGATGTTCTCATCCAATCCCCAAGTACAAGAGCAATGGTCAATCATGATATTTCCAATCGGGTTGCCTCCGAAAGAATCGTCACGATGCCAGACTTTTGTTTCGCCACGGCGGAAACGCATGTGGCGTACCACTACATCATGCGTGTCTACCCAAAAAGACTCTCCGGCAATACATACCCCGTCACCCGGAGCTGTCTGTCCTGCAATAGTGACGTATGGAGCCCGGACGATAATGGGAGATTCCAATTTAATAATACCTGAAACATTGAAGACAATGATACGCGCTCCACCTGTCTCACAAGCCTCACGGAAAGAACCGGGACCACGGTCATTCAAATTAGTCACGGTAATCACCTTACCGCCACGACCGCCGAAACTGTACATGCCTCCTCCCTCAGCACCGGGGAAAGCAGGAATTCGTGCCTGCGGCAAATCGTCAGTGGACGGGAAGTCCCACGAAATATACGGACGACCTTCTTTCGCTTCTTTCAGTACGACAGGCAATGCTTTTGCCCAGGCTTCGTCAGAGCGGCGACGTTCTTCACTCATCATTTTCTGGTAGGCTTGCTTCGCTTCCTCAGTTATCTGGGGATACTGGGCCCTTGCTACAGGAGCAATAAAAGTAGCCATACACAGTCCTAAAAACAATTTTCTTTTCATACTTTATTCTTAAAAAATTATATCTGTGCTATAAGTAAGTTGGAATTTATATTCCGTTCTCTTTTTCTTAACAATTATCTTTTTCAAGACGTGCCTTTCGGGGATATGTACTCAAAAATGCTTGTATCTGTCATAATAAACTAGCAGATATAAAACTATCGTATTAAATTATTTCCTAGCATCCAATGTGCCTTCTGATTCATAATAATCCAACCATCCTTTTGATTGCTCCAACCACGGATTCATATTCAACACATTAGAAGGTAGACCGGACAGATAATAGTTTTCCTGCCATGAGATTACTGCTTCCTGACCATTCACATTATCTACCGGAGTTTCTCTATCCTCCAAGACAAAATGCTGGCTCCAGAACTCTCCTAACCTATTCATTTCGGCTTGTAAGTCTGCCGCATTATCCACATCTACAGGTTCAAAATCAGCAATGACAGAAGCAAGAGGATCTGCCTTTCCGTCATAATCCTTCACTTGCAAATATTTACCCACACGGGCAGTACCATTTAACGGTTCAATACCCAAGGTAGTACAGGTGGTATTGTTATCACTTGCATCATCATTATACAACATCCAACGCCATAAATCCCAATAACGCTTCCCCTCATAAGCTAATTCTACCTGACGCTCACGCAGACAAGCCTTAATAGCTTCATTCTTATCGGTAATCGTTCCCAAACCATAATTATTGGATGCAGGAATACCTACCCGGGCACGAATTTCACCAATTGTTTTCACTGAATTACTTATATCCCCCGTAGCCGCATAACATTCTGCAAGTTCAATAACAATTCGGCATAACGATATTCATATACATCAGTGCCATCCCATTGATAAGTATTTGCACTATTTTCAGCCGGATCGGACATTTTACGTACTATCGCCGGACTGCTGCCTTCATTTTCCGTGTAATAATGCAACTGAGAACCATCTTCTTTCGTTTCGCTCCAACGGTAATTCCAAACTACGGCATCTGCATCCTGATCATATCCCCATTTTGCTCCGGAGAAAGTAAACGTGTAATAGAAACGCGGATCACGATTCTTGAAGAATAAAGAACGGTCGTACCCGTTTATCGCCTCACCGTCATCATTTACAGCTTTGGAACCATCCGCCATCGGGAAAATATCCAACATACCCATAGGAACATGATAACCGGAACCACTGCCACCCATTGTTTTCAAGCGGATTGTTTTCTGCCATCCACTATGCTCATCATTTTTAGAGGTAGAGCTAGCCAACAGTTTGACCATAATCACCTCCTTACATTCCTGGTTATCAAACTTGTAGAACATTTCATTCCAGTCTTTGGCGGAGTTGCCATACAAACCATAACCTTCGCTGCTCAAGAAAGCCTGTGCCTCTAAAGTAATATCCAACGCATCTTTCCAGCGTTTATTGCCTGTATTATTCCAATCTGTATTAAAGATAGGACTTGCAAATACCAGTGCCACACGGCTTCTGTATGCCAGCGCAGCTTCCTTGGTCAACCGTCCATACTGGTCACTTCCCCATTCTTTACGAGTGGGAAGCAGATTCGCAGCCTCTTTTAAATCACTCAAGATCTGGTTGACACATGTTTCCACACTTTCACGATTATAATCTTTAGCTCCCTCACGGTCGGCCGCCATAAGCACTTTATTTACCACAGGAACAGCTCCGTATACACGTACCAGATCAAACAACTGCATAGCACGGAAGAAATAAGCCTGTCCTTTCGCTTTTTTTATGGCAGCTTCCGACAAGTCCTGACCATATTCATCAACCCCTTCCAGAATTTCATTGCAACTGCGGATACGGCTATATGGATCATTCTTTATATTCGTAGCCAGATTACTGCCAAAATAAGTTTCACAGTCCGTAGCTTTTTTCAAACTTCTGGAAGCGTCAAATTTCTTCTCGATCCCCCATTTCTCCTCCGTATAAGTTGAATAGTCATTCCAACTACCGGACAAACCGTATGATTGCGGAGGAGTCATCCCCGACTTATAAAAATAGTTATAATACACATTCTGAATATATAAGTCCAAGTTAGATTCGATACCGAAAGTTTTTTCCGGTGAATAACTGTCATACGGGTTCATATCCTGTAAGAACTGGTCGCTGCAACCACTAAACGTTAAGCCGGCTGCCAATAACACAGTATATAATATACGCTTTTTCATATCAATGATTCTTTTTAATTTTAGAATGATACATTTACTCCCAACGACCACGTTCTCAATGTAGGATACAATGAAGTTGTTCCACAATACATATTCCGATAATGGTCGGGATACGGGTTATAGAAATCCCATAGATTGTTACCTGTCAGGCTTAGTTTAGCCGACTGGATCTTTAAAGGTGACAACCATGCCTTAGGTAGCGTATAACCGATACTTAAGTTACGGATATAGCAACGGAACGTACTGATAGACCAAAAATCAGACGGTGCAATCACCGATCCTGATATTCTGTTGTCCAAACCTAAATTAGGGTATTTCCCCGTCGTATTATTTCTTTCATCAAACATATCTTTCCAGAATGAGTCCGGTGTCCAAAGCATATCCCCACTGGATGTTGTGATTTTATTGACATCAATCTGGCGATAGCCGCCCCATGAAGTGGCAATCATCATATTAAAACTGATGCCTTTCCATTCCACCCCCAGTTTGGTGGTAAAACCATATGTCTTTCCACTCTTATTCAGTTTGGCATAATCCTGGGTCTTGGCAATACGTCCGTCGGGCCCCGACTGCGTACCATCCTCATTCAATACGCCACCCAAATCCTGATAAGCCAACATACCCGGTTTCAACTGACTGACATCTTTCACTCCCAAATATTCAGGAGAAGTGCCTGCGGCTTCCGCATTGGCTGACAAATAATTCCAATAATTCTTAATATCATCACTATTCCGTAAAATACCATCTCCGGTACTTGTACCTCTCCATACTTTATACCGTATGTAGGGAATATAGTAGAAACGCCCTCTCTTACAGAATTTTCCTGTATATAACTCGGAGCAGACTGGGGCCATTCTCTTACCCTGTTGCCATTAAATCCAAAATTCACTCCGATATTATATTTCACCTGATCTATTTTATCGCGCCAATTCAAAGAGAATTCACTACCAAAAGCATCAATACGCCCAAAATTCACTTCTGTCAAAGCACCTCCTGCAAAAATAGGAGTACCTATGATACCACCGATATTCTGATTCAAGATGTCAGAGTTTATATCATAGTACACATCCACAGTCGCACTTAAACGGTTATTGAGGAAACGCAAATCAAAACCAAGATTAAATTTATCGGTATTATCCCAATGCGCATCAGGATTAGGAGTTGCTCCCGGCTTGATACCGGTCTGCAGGATACCGCCGTTAGAACCGAATCCATATCCTCTACTGGGATCCAATGAATAGAGTTGCTTCCATCCCCATGCTTTGATATTATCTTTACCGGTACGTCCCCATGAGAAACGTACTTTCATGTATTCAAACCATGAGGGCAGCAGCTTCTTCATAAACCCTTCTTCCGAAGCTACCCAACCCACGGAAACACCTGGGAAGAAACCCCAATAATTGGATGGAGCAAACTTAGTGGAAGCATCGCTACGGAATAAGAATTGGAACAAATACTTATCGGCATAATTATAGCTTACACGACCTAAATAAGACAAAGACCCCTGTTTGTATTTATATGTAATAGAATTACCTGTATCCATAGTTCCCGCACTTGGCGAAGTACCCAAATAACCATCCGGGTCAGGATTATTAAACAACATTCGCTTGGAATGCATATAAGCCTGCATTTTTTCTACAGCAGCCATGGCGGAAATGCTATGCTTGCCAAACTTTCCTTCATAATTCACATAGAAGTTCAACTGCTCGTTTTTAGCCATCTGGTCTGAATATACCACACGAGTACTTCCTGTAAATTCTTTTAATTGATAATCGGAAACAGACGGATGATCGCTATAAAAACGATTTCCGGGTGTCAACGCATCACTTGCTTTCAGATAGGCCAACGTAAATGGCATAAATGCCTGCTCACTATCACTGGCACTACGCTTCAACGCATAGCTTCCCTTGAATGAAAGTCCTTTGATAAACGGAACGGCATACGTGACGGAGAAGTTGGCATCATAGCTGAAATTATCATTCGTGGAATAAGATCCGTCATTATTCTCCATTGCAAAATAATTCCATGTACTCATTTTATTGCCGGATGTTGCATTACCCGCACTCGAGTAACTGTTCAACAAAGGAGATGTATAATAGGTATTACCATCATCCAATGTTATCTCCCATGGCAAATAATTCGGCATATGAGCAAGAACCAAATAATCACCGGATTCACCGGGCTTAGTTCCCCCATAACCATTCAAATTGCTTAAACCTTTGGTAAAACTTGATGTGGTTTCCTGCTGGTTACCCGCTATGGTTGCAGAAAATTTCAAATCGGAAGTCAATTTGATATCCACACCTGCACGGAAGTTCCATCTGTTGTAATCCTGTTTTCCAAGATTCGCCCCCTGAGTATAGTAAGAAGCACCCGCAAAATAAGTAGCTTTCTCGCTACCGCCACTTACATTGACCGAATGGTTCATTGTAAAAGCGCCGGACCAGGCTTCATCCAGCCAATTGTAATTCAAGCCATCCATCTCGGCCAGTTCCGCTTCACTATAAATTTTATTCATCCAGTTTCCATCCGGATCCATACTTATCTTATTATTGGCCAAATTAAAGGAATTGGCAAAACGTCCATAAGCTGCTCCTTTTAAGGTTTTAGGATGGCTCACTGCATTATTAAATCCGAATTTACCTGAATAATTGATTTTGGGAGCTCCTGATTTACCTCGTTTGGTCTTTACAATAATAGCACCTTGCGAAGCGCGGGAACCGTAAATAGCAGCACTGGCATCACGAAGGACTGAAATACTTTCAATTTCAGAAGGATCAAGGGCATTGAAAGTTTCTAATGTCGGAAGACCGCTGTTGGCATCTATCTGAATCACATCATCGATAATGACCATCGGATTAGTACTACCACCATCTTTAGAATACGAGAAAGATTGACGAATAGACATAGTCGCTCCTTCACCCGGACGGCTGTCACCACCACTGATGCTCAAACCGGGTATCTGTCCCGCCAACGCAGCACCCAAATTCGACACCGGCAAATCTGAAATTTCCGAAGGAGTAATAACCCCGATAGAACCTGTCACATCTTTTGCCTTCTGAGTACCGTAACCGACTACGACCACTTCGTCCAGCATTTTGGAATCTTCTTTTAACACCACTCTAAAGTCTTTTCCTTGTTTAGGAGCAATCGTTTGCGGCACATACCCCACAAATGAAATGACAACCTTCTTGCCCGAGGGAACCTGTAAAGCGAATTTTCCATCAAAATCGGTAATGGTACCGTTTGTAGTTCCTTCCACCACCACACTGGCACCAATCACCGGTTCACCAGTTTCATCAACCACCTGTCCGGTGACAGTTTTAGTCTGTTGCACCGACTGGGATATAGGGAATCCTGTCTCAGCGGATACTCCCTGAACAGAAACTCCTGTCAGAAACAGACTGAGACAGACCACTTGTGTCAAGTTGCCAATCTTGTCCAGCTTCTGAAGAAATGCATTTTCATTCTCCATAGAATCTTTTTTAAAATTAAAATATTATCTTATTTTTCTTGTTGAAATATCTGTTTCAGATAAGCGACATTCGTCCCGAAGTTTTTCTTTACATTCCGGACTTCATCCTTATTCCGTGACCGTTCAATGACCAGCCATCCGCTCCACCCCATCTTATCAAGGGTATGCTTTACGGCATTCATATCCAGACGGGTATTATAAGGAAGAGTAACCCCGTCTGTATCCGTACAATGTATCTGACAAATCCGATCCTTTCCCAGTTTTTTCAACTCTTTACAGAGGTCGCGTCCATTTTCCAACGCATTTTGAAAACTATAATAAATCTTTATACCTTTCGAATTAATTTCTTTCAACAGTTTTATATCCTCTCCAGCGTCCAAAGAAGTACGGATACCTATCACTACTCCATCTTTCACTGCCATTTCTCCCACTTCGTGCAAACGGCTTACCAACTCCTGACGTGCATCACCCGCTACTGTCCAGTCCTCTTTTATACCACCTAATGGAAGGAAAGCTACTTGGGCCCCCATCACCTTCATCGTATTCAAACAATCCTGCACTAAAGCTTTATAATTATGATGAGTCAAGAAAGATTGTCCAAAGAATCCGGACATCGCCACAGAAGGAACTTCAATATGTTGTTCCTGTGCTGTTTCTTTAAATAATTTACAGAAATGGGGTTGGTGGAACTTATTATCAAAAGTATCCCGTTTTCCCAAGCCTCCCATGTCCATTTCTATGCCATCACCTCCTAGTTCCTTCATTAATTGAAAAGAACCGATCTTCTGGCGTTTTAGCATCATCCAGTCACACGCAGCTATTTTATAGCGTTGTTTTCCCTCTGAATTCTGTGCTCCCAAAGGCAGTAACATAAACAGGAGCATAATTAAACTGATAATTTTTTTCACATTCATCATAATCTAGTTATTGTTTAGAATTAAGACGAATCACAAAAAAGTATGTAATCACTAAATCTTAATAAAGTCCAAAAATAATTTAGTGAATAAACAAGACAATCCCGCAAACACAATGCTCGCTTGCATCTGTTTACGGGATTCCTGCTTTATAAGATCAAGAAATCAACTTTTACGCCATTCATTCATATATTCCCTCGGAGTCTGATCATATTTTTTACGAAAACATTTACTGAAATAACCGGAATCCTTGAAGCCTACGGCAAAAGCTATTTCTGAAATACTCATATCCGAATTTTTAATCAACTCTATTGATTTATTCAGACGAATTTCTTTCACTAAATCCACCGGAGCAAACCCGGTCAGACTCTTTAACTTCTTAAAGAAAGCCGAGCGACTCAGCCCGATAGTTGATGCTATAGTATCTATATTAAAATCACTATTATCCAAATTCTCTTCTATAACCTGATGAATCTTTTCAATGAACTGCACATCTTTCTTCACTAGGAACTGTTCGTATGTATCCTGTTCCTCCTTATGTTCTTCGGGCTGCTGCCATACACGTTCACGGAACAATTTACGTTCATTCAGCAACTGTTCGATACGTGCCACCAAATAGTCTTTGCTGAAAGGTTTGATGATATAGGCATTCGCTCCCATGCTTATCGCTTTGGTCTTCGCTTCATCATTACCTTTCGCCGTCAGGATAATCACCGGAATATGACTGATTTGGAAATCTTTACGGATGCGTTGCAACATCTCTATTCCATCCATATTCGGCATCATCTGGTCGGTGACTACCATGTCGGGATGATAGAGATGTACTTTCTTCAGCCCCTCCACACCATCATTGGCCATATAAATATTGAATTTATCTTCCAATTGCAACTTCAACATATTACATAAATCCTTATTATCTTCTACAATCAGCACGGTAGGCAAAGACGAATCGACAGGCTGTTCTTTCTCCTCCTCGCTTTCCTTGCCGGCAGAAGCAGAAACAGATTCAGTTTCAGGAACACTCACCGTTTCCCCGCCCATATAAAAATCGACTTCCGACGATTTGTAATGCTCCTTACCCAGTTGCAATTCAATGGTAAAGACTGCCCCTTTCCCTTCAGGGCTCTCTGCATAGATTTCCCCATGATGCAGACTGATAATTTCCTTAGATAAAGCCAATCCGATGCCCGTTCCCTGATAATAAGCGCCACGTGCATTGTCAGCCTGCGAGAAACGCTCGAAGATTTCGGAAAGCTTGCTTTGGGGAATACCCACACCGCTATCTTCCACCCGTACATAACAATGCTTGTCATCATCCGACACTCCCATCGTGACATAAATATTCCCCCCGGCAGGAGTGAACTTGAACGCATTGGAGATTATGTTGCGGATCACGATGGCCACTTTCTCCTTATCCGCCCATACCATGATATCCTCACCGGCCAGCTGGAACGTGAAGCTGACTTCATTTTCTTCGGCCATCACCCTGAATTCTTTCTCAAAAGAGTCTACCATCTCATTCAGGTTGAACAACGACACATGCAGACGCATTTTTCCGTTCTGTATTTTACGGAAATCCAATATCTGATTGACCAGTTGCAGCATCTGTTTGGTATTCTTTTCCATCAGATCCACGTATTGCATTCCTTTCTGAGATAGTTTTTCTTTCTCTTTCAACTCCTGAATAGGCCCTTGGATCAGAGTCAGCGGAGTACGCAACTCATGCGAGATATTGGTAAAGAACTTGATTTTCAATTCGGACAATTTTTGTTCGATATACACATCATTTTTCACCTTAATCATGAAAAGAGATAATTTTATAGCCACCAGCAATAAGGCTACAGCTATAATCATATAGATAACATACGCCCACCAACTGGCCCACCAAGGCGGCAGAATGACAACGGTCAACTCACGGAAAGATTCCAAACCGGGATTTGCCTCATCCAGTGTCTGTACTCTGAAAAGATACTTGCCGGGAGGAACATTGGTATAGGACGCTATACGGTTCTTCCCGTTATAGTGCCATTCTTTTTCATATCCTTCCAAAATATATTTGTAAGACACACGGTTCTGATTATTATAGTTCAACGCCGCAAACTCTAAAGTAAACATGGACTGGTTATGATTCAATGTAATCCTGTCTGTATAGGTAATGGACCGGTCAATAATAGGATGGTCCGTATAGCTGCGTATGTCCCGGTTTGATATCTGACATCCTACAATAAATGTGTTATAATCAAATCTTTGCGTTTCCAGTTTATCGGGAGAAAAGGTCAAGATACCCTCTTTACACCCCAGCCAAAGTTCCCCGTCCAGCGTTTTCAATGTGGTGCTTTCTTCCATCACAACCGGGGGAAAGCCATCGTATTTGTCATAATTACGCACCTGGCTTGTCGCCCTGTCAAAACAAGAGAGTCCTTTTTCCGTAGCAAGCCAAAGGAAACCGTTATCATCTTCTATAATAGACATCACCACATCATTATTCAATCCGTCTTCCCAGCCATACGATTTAAATGAAAGCTTATGCGTTTCCTCATCATATCCCGACAATTTGCTCAATCCTCCACCAAACACGCATACCCATATCTGAGAGAACTCGTCTTTATAAAGCGCGTACACATCGCTATCGGCATAATTTACCCGGTTGGCACCACGGTAGGTTTCAAAATCAATCTGCTCCACTGAGGCAAAGTTGTTTTTAAAAGACATCAGCCCGTCCATCGTACCTACCCACATACGCCCGTCATTATCCTCTATCATATTCCTCACTTCCATATAAAGGCCATACGTAGGATAATTCTTGAATCCGTTATATTTATTCTTAAAAGTGACTTCCCCATTTTCCTCACAAAGCAGATTCAATCCTCCGTCCAAAGTACCCACCCAGATACGTTTCTTTTCATCCTGATAAGTGAAATACACATCATTCCCGCTGATTGACGACAAATCAGACAAATTATGCAGATAACGTTTAAAACGGAAACCACCTGCAGTTTTCTCATCAGGAACAGCTTTCACCAATCCGTCGCCTTTGGTAGAGAACCAAAGGTTTCCTTTGTCGTCTTCCATGATGTGATATACATTACCTATATGCTCGTCACCTGTCGAAAAAACATGTTTGGTTACACCGTTCCGGTCCATCCGATAAACACTCTGCCAACGGGTGCCCACCCAGATATCGCCACTTTTTGATTGGAAAAGGCTCTTACCCCTGTCGCATAATTTTCCTGACCGACTGATTGCGGAGACAACGAAAGCAGATTGAATTGCTTCTTGGGGAAATTCATGCAATACACCCCTTCATCGGCAGAGGAAAGCCACAATACCCCGTCATTATCCAACATCAGATGATAAAACTGCTGATTTGCCCTATCATTAGAAAGTTGTTTCAATTTATTGATATAAACCATCTCCGCATGTTCCCTGTCGAACAACCAGGCCTCTCCTGCCGGAGACAGGAAAAAAAGCCCTCTTTCGCCGGCATCTTCCGAATACAGGGTGGTTATCTTGCCGAACATGGTAAACGGAAACCGTTTTGCAGTATGGTTCAACGGATCATAATAAATCAGCGCCTTCTCATTTTCGTGAAACCATATTTTATCATACTGGTCTATGAATGCATGAGTTACCATAGCGTCATTCATTTCAGTATTTATCTTTTGCAACCTGCGCTCAGCCAAATCATATTCGTATGTGCCTTGTCCGGCCACACTGAGATAGACATAACCTGCCGGAGTAACCAGCAAATTGCTGATCGCACCTTTTATTTCGGAAAGTACATACCGGTTTACCAAACCGTCCTCACATCGATACTGTAAAAAATACCCGCACGATCTCCGACCCATACCTTCCTGCCATCCTCAAAAAAACTGGTAAAACTATCCTTGTCACCGGAATTAATCTTACTGGTTATAAAATCGGCAGGCCGGGATGCCAATTCCGATCCTTTATGCACGGCGGCTACCTTATAATCAGTTCCTATCCAACTGATATATTCCTCCGTCTCACACAGGACATGGTGTTTCAGTGTATAATCATGCTTGTTTATCTCGTTCCGAGAGTCGAACAGAATCTTGATAGTTACCTGCCCTTTTTCATCTACCCCGGCCAATAACAGATTTTTATCTTTAGTCAGCAACAACACATCCCCCTCGGCCGTATTTTGTAATTTTATCACCTGGATATTCTCCGAATAGTTCTTCATGTCATCATAAACAGCATGAAAACATTCGGTCACTTTATTGAAGACATATAACTTACGGTCAATGGTCTTTACCCATATATACCGTTTTTATCCTCGACTATGCGCTGGATCTTACGTGGCGGCACATCCGAATCGTGCTCCTGTTTATTGAATGTTTTAAACTTCACTCCATCGAAACAACATAAGCCATACCAGGTTCCGAACCAGATAAAGCCATCTCTGTCTTTCAAGGTACAGTTTACCGTATTATTAGGAAGCCCTTGATCTACAGAATAATGTTCCACAATCATATTCACATTATATGACCACAGAGGAAAGCTTGTCAGGCAACAAAGTATAATAAGTATATATTTCTTCATAAGTATTTAGTTTTCTTCAAACCGAGGTCAAAGATAAGAAAAAATCCGTTGGTACTTAAATTGAAATTAGTTAAATACCAATTATTGGTTAGATTGGAACGAGATAAATCCGCGTTCTATCTATATTACTTCTCCGTACCGAATTCAGTTTGCTGTCTCTCCACCTCCATCAATACTTTTTGCCTTTCCTCTTCTGTCAGCACAACTTTCCCCGCCATTCTTTCTGTTCTAACAGGGCTTCCGGCTAGTCCTGCTCCGGCTGATTGGGCATCCGTCTCCTCCTCCGTATAACAGAAAGGCAGTTCTGACGGAATACTTTCTAATTCTATTTCCGTAGCAACCGGCGCATTCGTTCCTTCAAACTGCACATGGGCCTTCACCTTTATTTTGCCGGGCTTGCGGGTAGAACGGATCAAGACGGGAGCAGAGCCAAACTCCACCGTGCGCGGATTGGCATTGATAGAGGCATCCCCTATAATTCGTCCTTCACCTTCTACAGTAAATACGATATTTTCTTTGGCCAGACGGCGCACATTACCGCTATCATCCGTCACTTCGGCCACCACTACGATAAAATCCGAACCGTCTGCCACCAATTGTTTTCCTTCCGTATCCACATACATACGCAACTTCGTGCTGCGACGTGACGGCATCCGCTTATAAGTGCAAACCACTTTACCGTCTATAATTCCCTCTGCCACCATATTTACTTTCTGCCAGTTTTTTTGCTTATAACTATACTCGCGTGCTTCCCAGAAATCCCATACATCCTTGAATATCACCGGGGCATTAGGCATATGTCCCTGCGCATGAACTACCGGAAGCGTCCAGCTCTCAGTATCGTCATAGACAGAGAGACGAACCGAATCACAATTACTGAACACCACCACATCGGCATCCGAGAAAGGAGACATCTCATGGGCGATAAACACCATAGGGCCACATTCCGCTACAGGATGCTTCAATGTCGCGGCAGACTGGCTGCGAAAAGCATAATAAGCGTATTTAGGCTGCCGGAACGCATCATAAATGCCCCCGAAATACGGATCGGGATGATACCCCGCTGATGATCAAAGGATGCCATTGCGCCCCACCGATAAACTGTCCTGTAGTGCGGTACATTTCATCATAACTCTTTGATAATGACAACGCCTGCACCAGCAACGGGCGTTCCCCCCAGCTACGGCTGGCACGGTTATTATTATTATGTGCATACCAGTCATCCACATTCTCGCCAAACTCACGAGTAAAAATACATTGTTCCGGACGGTCTGCCTTCTCATCATCTCCCGGCCATCCGTACACCACATCATAGTTTTCCGCCACTCCTTTCGAATGAACATCGGCTGCCGCTACAGGCGTCCGGGATAAGGAAACTCCTCCGTGTAATCCGTAATGCCTCCAGTGCGAAATCGCGCGGATAAGGCGTTTCATTCAAAATAGGCTCCCACATCAGCACACTGGGATGATTGCGGTCCCGGCGTATCATCTCACGGGTATTCCGATGTACCAGCTTTGCGAACTCCGGATTTTTATTCCAATATTGCCATCCCGGAGTAGCCACAATAACAAACAGCCCCATTTCGTCACAAGCATCCATGAATGCCGGATCTTGCGGATAATGAGCTACACGGATAATGGTACATCCTGCATCACGCAAGCGTTTGGCATCCCTCCACTGCTGGCTGTTGGGCAGCGCATTACCCACGTATGCAAAATCCTGATGACGGTTCGCGCCGACCAATTGACCAAAAGGCTTGCCATTCAACCAAAAGCCATCCTTACCTTTAAATTCCGCTTTGCGGATCCCCACACGTGTCACTCCCCCATCCAAAACTTCATGTCCGGCTTTGACACGAGATTGTATCCTATACAAATAAGGCGAATCAGGAGACCATAACTTAGGATTGCGAACTGCAAACTGTTGCCGCACCGTCTTCGATTCCCCTGCTTGCAGTTTCACCTGTTGCGAAATCCGTTTTACGGGAACATCGCCGGCATCCGCCAAAACCGTCTCCACGGCTACGGTACGCGTCCGCTTTCCACTGTTATGTACTTCCGTATCCACATACACTTCCGCTTTTTTCCCGCTTATATTGTCAAAATGCACAAAAACTCCGCCTCCGGCCACCTTATCGGCCTCCAAGGCATCTGTAATAGCTACACTTGATTTTCCTATCATCCACACATCCCGGTAAATTCCTCCATGATAAGCGAAATCCAAGGTATATTGACGTTTTCCCGGAGGAAAATTCTTATCATCACTATTATCCGTCATCACCGCCAGCAAGCAACTGTCTCCGGGCTGTACCCCCTGTTCCGTCAGTTGCACAGTGAAAGGAAGGTATCCTCCCAAGTGCTCTTGTACCCTCTTGCCATTTAAATAAATTACCTGTTTTCCCATAGCTCCCTCAAAATGAAGCGACACCTCTTTTCCTTTCATATCTTGAGGAATCACAAAATGTTTCCGGTACCATGCCACACCCTGATAGTTACGGCAACCGCTTGCCTCGGCAGGCATCAGTTCCACAGTATGCGGAGCAGACACTACTTGCCAGGATGTATCATCAAAACGTACGGCTTCCGCGCCTTTTATGTCTCCACGATGAAAGCGCCATCCGGGATTGAAATTATATACTATTCTTCCGCTACCGGATAAAGGGATGAATCCGGCTACAGAAGTTTCCATTTGAGCTTGTGCCAACACAGGCAACAGGCACACAAGTAAAATAAACAGTTTCTTCATAATTATTACACTATCTGGGAAAAGAGACGGACCGGCTGTCCGTTTGTACCCGTTCCCTTTGAAAAAAGGTCTTGTTGTTTTTGAAAAAGATCCAGACATTTAAAAAAAAGGTCCTGATGTTTGGCGTCAAAGACAAGGTTCTTTTAAAAAAACGTCAAGGTCTTTTTATACAAAGAACAGGTCTTTGGAAGGGAATGACAAGGTCTTTTCACAAGGCCTTCCAAGGCTCAAGGCTCAAAGGCTCACCTAAGCGGTATTTAAGCCCAAAACAAGCTTCAAGAAACCCATACATATACTGATTTTCAATTTATTACAATAAAAAGACGAAAACAAGACTATATTCTGAAAAATAAATGAATAATATAATGACACCCAGGCACACACGGATACATCCGACATTTACCGGAAAGCAAAATGTATAAATAAAAGAAATTTCTATTGATATCATCACTTGGTCATTCCGGGCATCGTGAAAAATCCGGAAGCACCCCATATCCATTGATCCGGCCTATTATGAATCAAACCCGGCAAAAAAACAAGCCTGGTCAAACCAAACACAAATTCCATAAAACGACAGACAAAGTCAAGACAATCCTGAACTTCCCAAAGACCAAAGAATAATATTCAATCCGCACGTCTTGTTTTAGTAAACAATCTGTAAAACAAACGTTTACACATCTACCAAGGTTTAAAATACCGCATAAGTGAGCCTTGAGCCTTGTGAGCCCTGGAAACGCATCGGACCGACTCTTTTTCTTTGCAGAAATACACCCGATTTATACGATAAACCCATACCTTTTTTATACCTTTGCCCCCCAAAAGAAAACAACAAACATGGAACTATTCAATAAAATGATTGCCGCAGCCCTGAAGGTTTCCGTACATCAAGTAGACAATACATTATCTCTACTGGGCGGGGGAGCTACCATCCCTTTCATAAGCCGATACCGGAAAGAGGCAACCGGAGGGCTGGACGAAGTACAAATAGGCGAAATTAAAGACAGAAATGACAAGTTGTGTGAACTGGCCAAACGAAAAGAAACCATTCTTTCTACCATAGAAGAACAAGGCAAACTAACAGAAGAATTGCGCAAACGCATTGAACAAAGTTGGGATGCCACCGAAGTGGAAGACATATATCTGCCCTATAAGCCGAAACGTAAGACCCGCGCCGAAGCGGCACGGCAAAAAGGACTGGAACCGCTTGCCACCTTACTGTTATTGCAACGCGAAAACCATCTGGACAGCCGTCTCCCCGCTTTTGTGAAAGGAGATGTGAAAGACGAAGAGGATGCACTGAAAGGCGCGCGCGACATCATAGCCGAACAAGTGAGCGAGGACGAGCGTGCCCGCAACCAACTGCGCAACCAATTTTCCCGACAAGCCGTCATCACCTCCAAAGTGGTGAAAGGCAAAGAGGAAGAAGCCGCCAAATACCGCGATTATTTCGATTTCAGCGAACCTTTGAAACGCTGTTCCTCCCACCGTCTGCTGGCTATCCGCCGGGGAGAGTCGGAAGGCCTGTTGAAAGTAAGTATAAGCCCCGATGACGAAGAGTGCGCCGGACGGCTGGAACAAATGTATGTCCGTGGCAACAATGAATGCAGCCGCCAGGTAGGCGAGGCAGTACGTGATGCGTACAAGCGGCTTCTGAAGCCTTCCATCGAAACCGAATTTTCAGCCTTGAGCAAGGAGAAAGCCGACGAGGAGGCAATCCGCGTCTTCTCCGGAAACCTGAGACAGCTTCTGCTGGCTCCCCCTTTAGGACAGAAACGGGTCATGGGAGTTGATCCCGGCTACCGTACCGGATGTAAAATAGTCTGTCTGGATGCCCAAGGCTCTTTGCTGCACAATGAAACCATTTATCCGCATCCGCCCAAGAGTGAATACTCACAGGCAGCCCGCAGCATCGTGAAATTGGTAGAACAATATCAGATAGAGCAATCGCCATAGGTAATGGCACCGCCAGCCGTGAGACAGAACAATTCATCACTTCACAACGCTATGACCGTGAATTGCAAGTATTTGTAGTAAGCGAGGACGGAGCATCCATTTACTCGGCCTCGAAAACCGCCCGAGACGAGTTCCCTGAATACGACGTGACCGTGCGTGGAGCCGTATCCATAGGCCGCCGATTGATGGATCCGCTGGCCGAACTGGTGAAAATAGACGCCAAATCTATCGGAGTGGGACAATACCAGCATGATGTGGACCAGACTTTATTGAAGAAATCATTGGACCAGACGGTGGAAAGTTGTGTGAACCTGGTAGGTGTGAACCTCAATACCGCCAGCCGTCATCTGCTGACTTATATATCGGGGCTAGGTCCTGCCTTGGCTCAAAACATTGTGGATTACCGCACCGAGAACGGGCCCTTCAGTTCACGCAAGGAGTTATTGAAAGTACCCCGGATGGGAGCGAAAGCGTTTGAACAATGCGCAGGGTTCCTGCGTATCCCACAAGCGAAGAATCCGCTGGACAACTCGGCCGTGCATCCCGAAAGCTATCCCATAGTGGAGCAGATAGCCAAAGACCTGAGCTGCACCGTGGACGAACTGATAAAGAGCAAAGAACTACGCAGCCGGATTGATATCAAGAAGTATGTCACCCGACAGTGGGGCTTCCCACCCTGACAGACATCATACAGGAATTGGACAAGCCGGGACGCGACCCACGGCAACAAATCCAAGTTTTTGAATTTGACAAGAATGTAAAGACCATAGAGGATTTGACTGAAGGAATGGAACTGCCCGGCATTGTGAACAATATTACCAACTTCGGTTGCTTTGTAGATATAGGAATCAAAGAGAAGGGTCTGGTGCACGTATCACAACTGGCCGACAAATTTGTGAGCGACCCCACCACCGTAGTCAGCATCCATCAGCATGTACGGGTGAAAGTGATGAGCATAGACCTAGAGCGCAAGCGCATCCAGCTCACTATGAAAGGATTGAATCAATAATTGCAACAAGGTAAAAAAGAATATGGAAGAAGATATAGAAACCTGCGGCTGGTTCGTTTTTTATAAGGATCAGCTGCTGATAGAGAAAAAGAACGGAATGTACACCATACCTTTCGGAACAGAGCCTCCCATGCCTGTTCCGGTGGGAAGCACTATCCACACCATCGGAGAGATAGAGGACACACTGCCAAAACTTTCTCCGTACACGCCCCGGTGCCCGGCTGCGAAAATGACCGCCACCTGATGATGGATCTCCGGAGTTCATACGACGTATTGCCTTGGGAAGAGTACAATGTGGGTGGCAAAGCCTTCCAGATACTGAATTGGGACAAGAACAGCCGCTATTGCCCCATGTGCGGCGTGCCTACCGTACAGATTTCTCCAATTGCTAAAAAATGCCCCCAATGTCGTCAGGAAATTTATCCGCGCATCTCTCCTGCCATCATTGTATTGATACGCCGGGGAGACAGCATACTGCTGGTCCACGCCCGCAACTTCCGGGGAACTTTCAACGGTTTGGTAGCCGGCTTTCTTGAACCGGGCGAGACTTTGGAGGAGTGTGTGTACCGCGAGGTACTGGAAGAAACAGGACTCCATATCAAAAACCTGAAATATTTCGGCAGCCAGCCGTGGCCTTATCCCAACGGAATCATGATAGGCTTCACCGCCGATTATGAAAGCGGAAACATCAAATTACAACAAGAAGAACTGAATGCCGGCGCTTTCTATACCAAAGACAATTTGCCGGAGATACCCAAAAAGCTGAGTCTGGCAAGAAAATTGATTGATGCGTGGCTGGAGGAAAAGAATCATTTATAGAACGAGATGAGTCATGTTCCATCCATAAATACCTATTTATCGCTTGCAGAACTTAAAAATGTACTATCTTTGCAATATGGAATGGTTAAATAGCTTATTTTTTGAACACACGCCTTTACAGGCGGTTGTAATCCTCTCGATTATCATTGCTGTGGGGCTCGGTTTAGGTAAGATCCACCTGTTTGGCATTTCATTGGGAGTTACCTTCGTCTTTTTTGCCGGTATTCTGGCCGGACACTTGGGATTCTCAATCGACTCGAATATGCTGAATTACGCCGAGAGTTTCGGTCTTGTGCTTTTTGTATACGAACTAGGATTGCAGGTAGGTCCCGGCTTTTTCAGTTCATTCCGTAAAGGCGGTGTACAGCTCAATATGCTGGGCATGGGCGTTATTCTGACAGGTACGGTCATGACGGTGCTTTTCAGCAAACTGGGAGACATACCGATGAGCGATATGGTAGGCATCCTTTGTGGAGCCACCACCAATACTCCCGCTTTGGGGGCCGCCCAACAGACTTTAAAACAAATGGGGGAACCCGCCAGTGGCGCAGCGTTAAGTTGCGCCGTAACCTATCCGCTGGGAGTGGTAGGTGTTATTCTGGCCATGTTGCTGGTACGCAAATTATTTGTTCGTCCCTCAGATATCGACATTCACGAACACGAGGACACCAATCAGACATTCATTGCCACCTTCAAAGTGCACAATCCCGCCATTTTCAATAAAAGCATAAAAGAAGTAGCTTTATTAAGCTATCCTAAATTTGTTATCTCCCGTTTATGGCGGAAGGCACGGTAAGTATCCCCACTTCAGAAAAAATCCTGAAAGAGAATGACCGTCTGCTGGTTATCACCACCGAAAAGGACGCTCCCTCGCTCACGATTCTTTTCGGCGAACAGGAAAGCCAGGATTGGAATAAAGAAGACATCGACTGGAATGCCATAGACAGCCAATTGATTTCCAAACATATCGTTATCAGCCGCCCCGAAATAAACGGGAAAAAACTAGGCTCTTTACGTCTGCGCAACAGCTATGGCATCAACATCAGCCGTGTGATGCGCAGCGGGGTACAACTACTTGCCACACCGGCTGATCCTCCAACTGGGCGACCGGCTGACCGTGGTGGGAGAAGCCAAAGCCATAGAGAATGTGGAAAAAGTATTAGGCAATGCGGTTAAAACGCTGAAGGATCCTAATCTTGCCGCCATTTTTATAGGTATTGTACTGGGATTGATACTAGCTCCATCCCTATCGCCATCCCCGGCATCAGCACTCCCGTTAAATTAGGCCTGGCAGGCGGACCTATCGTAGTAGGAATTCTTATCGGATGCTTTGGTCCCCGTTTCCACCTCATCACTTATACCACCCGGAGTGCCAACCTGATGCTGCGCGGTATCGGGTTATCTCTCTATCTGGCTTGCCTGGGACTAGATGCAGGTGCACATTTCTTCGAGACAGTGATGCGCCCCGAAGGAGCCATCTGGATAGCTATAGGCTTCGCCATCACCTTTATCCCGGTAGTCATCATGGCATTAGTGGCCCTCCGCATGACCCGCCTCGACTTCGGAAGCACCTGTGGTATGCTGTGTGGAAGCATGGCAAACCCTATGGCATTGAACTATGCCAATGACACGTTACCCGGTGATAATCCGGCGGTGAGTTATGCCACCGTATATCCGCTGTCCATGTTCAGCCGGGTCATTATAGCCCAATTAATACTCATGTTTTTTATATAATTTCCAGCCATGAACGCTTATAATTCAATCACCCCGGAAACCATACAGAAAGATATGCGATACCTGCAACTGCTGTCGCATAGTTTCCCCACTATAGCCGATGCCAGTACGGAAATAATCAACCTGGAAGCTATTCTGAATCTGCCTAAAGGTACAGAACATTTCCTTGCCGACCTGCACGGAGAGTACGAGGCATTCCAGCATGTATTGCGGAATGCTTCCGGGGCCATCAAAAGAAAAGTAAATGAAATATTCGGGAATACCCTGCGCGAGAACGAAAAAAAAAGAACTATGTACGCTGATTTATTATCCGGAACAAAAACTGGATCTGGTAAAAGCAGTGGAAACGGACCTGGACGACTGGTATGTCATCACGTTGAACCAGTTGGTACGTGTATGCCAGAATGTATCCTCCAAATACACCCGTTCCAAAGTGCGGAAATCACTTCCCAAAGAATTCTCGTATATCATTCAGGAATTGTTGCACGAAAACTCAATGGTTCCCAACAAGCAGGCGTATATTAACGTCATCATCAGCACCATCATTTCTACCCGCCGCGCCGATGACTTTATCATGCTTTATGCAACCTCATCCAACGGCTCACCATAGACACACTGCATGTGCTGGGTGATATATTCGACCGTGGTCCCGCCCCCCACCGCATTATGGACATATTATGCGATTATCATAATTTCGATGTACAATGGGGAAACCATGACATTTTATGGATGGGAGCCGCAGCCGGCAACGACTGCTGTATGGCAAACGTGCTACGCCTGGCCATGCGTTATGGCAACCTTGCCGCCTTGGAGGATGGATATGGCATCAACCTTCTGCCCTTGGCCACCTTTGCCATGGAAACATACGCAGACGATCCCTGCACCCTATTCGGACCGAAAGTAGAGAAAGAAGACTGTACTTACAATGCCAAGACACTGCGCATGATAGGCCAGATGCACAAAGCAATCAGTGTTATCCAGTTCAAGCTGGAAGCAGAGATTATCAGGCGCCGCCCCGATTTCGAGATGGACGACCGTATGCTGCTACACCGTATAGATTTTGAGCGTAAGACTATCACAATGCCCAATGGAAAAGAATATGAACTGAAAGACAGCTTTCTTCCTACGGTAAATCCTGCCGATCCTTATAAGCTGACAGACGAAGAACGGGAGATTATGAACAAACTCCATCGTTCGTTTGTCAGCAGTGAGAAATTGAAAAAACATATCCGCTGCCTGTTCCGTTACGGATGTATGTACACGGTGAGCAACTCAAATCTGCTGTTCCACGCCTCCATACCCCTGAATGCCGACGGTACGCTGAAAGATGTGTCCATAGCCGGAAAAATGTACAAAGGAAAAGCCTTGCTGGAAAAGGTAGGGCACTTGATCCGTACCGCCTTCTTCGCTGAGGAAGACAACGAGGACAGACCCTTTGCCGTAGACTATGTATGGTACTTGTGGTGTGGCAAAGACTCCCCTGCTTTCGACAAAGACAAAATGGCTACTTTTGAACGTTACTTTTTAAAAGAGAAAGAGTTACACAAGGAAGTAAAAGGTCACTATTACAGCCTGCGCAATGAAGAAAAAGTATGTGATATGCTGCTGGACGAGTTCGGAGTGATAGGAACACACCGCCATATCATCAACGGACATGTACCCGTAAAAACCATCCAAGGTGAGAATCCGATAAAAGCAAACGGCAAGATGATGGTCATAGACGGAGGATTCTCTAAAGCGTATCATTCGGAAACCGGAATTGCCGGATATACACTGGTATACCATTCGCGCGGATTCCAACTGGTACAGCACGAACCGTTCACCTCAATGCAAAAAGCCATTGAAGAAGGGCAGGATATCAAATCGAGCACCCAGATAGTAGAAATGAGCACCCAACGCATGATGGTAAAGGACACTGACAAAGGACGGGAACTGGTGACACAGATTAACGATTTAAAGAAATTGCTGGTGGCTTACCGGACAGGACTTATCAAGGAGAAATCTATATAAAAGATTATCCGCAATCATACCACCGGATAATAAAGAAGGTTTATTGCCCTATGATTGCGGATACAAAAATTAAAGCCCGTATCAGACTCACGTCTACCGGGCTTTTGGATTACCGAACAAAAATATCGTTATACAATCTTGTTCATCGCCGAATCGGGAAAAACCACCGTCGGCTTGAACGATTTAGCTTCCTCAAAATCCATCATGGCGTATGACATGATAATTACAATGTCACCCACCTGTACCTTCCTGCAGCAGCCCCATTCAGACAAATACATCCCGAACCGCGCTCACCCTTAATAATATAAGTTTCAAACCTCTCGCCGTTATTATTATCCACAATGTGCACTTTCTCACCGGCAATCATGTTGGCGGCATCCATCAAGTCCTCGTCAATCGTAATACTACCCATGTAGTTCAAATTGGCTTCCGTTACACGGACACAATGCAGTTTCGATTTTAATACCTCAATCATCATAATTCTAATGGTTAACGATCACTATCCCTTATATTTTATATTATCTATCAAACGTACCTCTCCGCAAAATACCGTAATGCAACCTACTGCATAATCCGTATCTTCCCAATCCGTTATTTTCTGAAGCGTAGTGCCATCTACTATTTCAAAATATTCCAAACGCAAACCCGGAGCGGCAGCAATCGCATCCTCTACAAACTTCTGAGTCTCAGCGACCGGATGAGATTTTGCAAAAGTACAACTTTTAAATAAAGTTTGCGAAATATTCAGCGCATACTCTCTTTCCACCGCAGAAAGCCGTGCATTGCGGCTGCTCAATGCCAGCCCGTCTTCCTCACGCACAATAGGACAACCTACAATTTCCAGTCCGTTGAACCCTATCTGTTTCACCATTTCACGAATAATAGCCAATTGCTGGAAGTCTTTCTCGCCGAAATAAGCACGGGTAGGGTTTACAATCATAAACAGCTTGCTCACTATCTGGCATACTCCATTAAAATGTCCTGGACGGAAACGGCCTTCCATCACTGTGTCCAGCGGCGCATAACTGAACTGCCGGGTATCAGGCTCAGGATAAATCTCTTCTACAGACGGAGCAAAAACAAAAGCCGCTCCTACTTTTTCCAACAATTCACAATCGGCATCCAATGTACGCGGATATTTTGCCAAGTCATTTTTGTCGTTAAACTGGGTAGGATTTACAAAATCACTTACCACCACTACATCATTTTCTGCAACAGCACGTTTCACCAACGAAGCGTGTCCGGCATGGAGTGCACCCATTGTAGGCACCAGACCTATTGTCTTTCCCTCACTGCGCAGGGCATCCAGCTCTGACTGAAGCTCTTTGATTGTTTGAACTAACTTCATCTTTTTATCTCTTTTGTTTGAGTAGTTTCATTTAAAACGGCTGCAAAGTAAACCATTATTTGGGAGATAACGAAGAAAAAAAGAATTTTAATTAATGATGAGTGGTTAGTAATAAGTGGTTAATACCTTGCAGATATGACGCAATAAGCCTCTTCAGCTACCGGCCAGCCACTTGTTCTTTCCCATTTTTCACCTAATTCCGCAAGGCATTGACCATTAACCGCCAATCACTAACCACTAATTACCAGCCACTTAACATATCATAAGGAATTATTATTCCTCGTTTCTTGCCACTCTCATCTATTTTTTTTATATCTTTGCAAAATGATTATGAGCAACAAAAAGTTAAGATGAAGGCAAATAAAGTTTTATTTATTACACAAGAGATTACCCCTTACGTTCCCGAATCCGAAATGGCAAACATGGGAAGATTTCTTCCTCAGGCTATTCAGGAAAAAGGCAGAGAAATCAGAACTTTTATGCCAAAATGGGGCAATGTCAATGAGCGCAGAAACCAATTACACGAAGTCATCCGCCTGTCCGGCATGAATTTAATCATAGACGATACGGACCACCCGCTGATTATCAAGGTAGCATCTATCCAAGCTGCACGTATGCAGGTTTACTTCATTGACAATGACGACTATTTCCAGCACCGCCAAATGGTAGCTGACGAAAATGGTGTAGAATACAAAGACAATGACGAACGTGCTATTTTTTATGCACGCGGCGTATTGGAAACGGTAAAGAAATTACGCTGGTGTCCGGACATTATCCATTGTCAAGGATGGATGAGTGCATTTGTGCCCCTTTATATTAAGAAGGCTTATCAAGATGAGCCGTCATTCAGAGACTCAAAAGTAGTATTTTCGGTGTTTGAGGATGAATTCAAATCGAACTGCGAAGGTAATCTGACTGAAAAACTCATGCTGAAAGGCATTGAAAAGAATGATGTGGAAAGCATCGTCAAATCTCCGGCAAATTACGAGGAACTGTGCAAACTGGCCATTGCCTACTCTGATGGTGTGATACAAAACAGCGAGAAAGTGAATGAGAATGTCATGAAGTTCGCCCGTGAATCGGGTGTGCCTGTGCTCGACTATCAGCCTGCCGATACCTATGTAGATGCTTTCAATGAGTTCTATGACAAAGTATGGGAGTTTGAAAAGAAATAACTCACTAAGAATAATAAAGATGAAAATCAAATACTTATGCGCATTGTTGTTGGCAGCACTGATTTATAGTTGCGATGATTCAACAACCGGCATCGGGACCGATCTTATCCCCGGTGGAGATAAGATTCCGGCAAATACAGACAGTTATGAGTTTACCACCAAATCTCTGTTGGCCGACTCCGTTTATGCACGTACCAGTACTGCATATTTAGGACGATATACCGATGAGCAATTTGGAGAATTTACTGCCGATTTTATAGCACAGTTCACCTGTATGGACAACTTCAAATTTGAAGAAGAGCTGACCAAAGTCATCGGAGTAAATATAAGTCTGCAATACGGGTCTTTCTTTGGCGACTCACTGAATGCCATGCGCTTACAGGTTGACACATTGGACAAGGTTATTCCTGAAAAAGAACTAAGCACTTTTTATACCAGTGTGGATCCTAAAGATTATTACAACGAAAAAGGAAAGCCTATCGCTGTAAAAGCCTATTCGGCAGTAGGTCCGTCTACAAGCAAAGATGAAACTACAACCACAAGCAGCGGTGTCAAGCAAAGAACAATTATACAGACTATCAAATTGCCCAATTCATTAGGCGATCACATCTTCAACAAATACAAGGAGAACAAAGAGTATTTCAAGACTCCTGAAAGTTTTATCAAGAATGTATTAAAGGGAGTTTACATTCGCTGTACTCATGGCGACGGAACCATTTTATACATTGACGGTTTAAGCCTGAATCTTAATTTTGAAGCCCTGATAGAAAGTTCTTCCGGCAAGCGGGATTCGTTGGTTTACAAGTCCTATTTCTTTGGAGCAACCAAGGAAGTGATACAAGCCAACCACTTCAGTAACGGTAGCAGATTGGAAGAGTTAGCCCAAGATCCGGACCATACTTACCTCAAAAGTCCGGCAGGTATTTTTACAGAAGCGACTTTCCCCATTGCAGAGATTTACAATGAACATAAAAGAGATACGCTAAATGGTGTAAATGTATCGTTCACACGCTACAACGAGAAAGAGTCCAAATACAAAATGGGCATCCCCCAATATGTATTGATGGTCAGAAAGAAAGATATGTTCTCGTTCTTTGAAGAAAACAAGATTATCGATAACAAGACTTCTTTCTTAAGTTCATATAGCAGCAGTAACAATACATACACCTTTACCAACATCGCTCCCTTAATCACTTACTGCATTGAGGAACGGAAAAAAGGCATAACAGCAGCAGGTGGAGATCCTGAAAAGGAAGAAGACGGAAAAAAATGGGACGCTAAAAATCCGGACTGGAACAGAGTTGTCATCATACCTGTCAAAGCAGTATCCAATTCAAACAATGAAATAGTTGAAATATCCAACAACTTAGGTATGGAAAGCGCTATGTTAAAAGGTGGAACGAATCCTGAGAATAAGCTGAAAATGCAAATCTTCTACACTACATTTTAAGACTTTTTTATTTAACCAAATAAAGAACAGGCGGCAACTACAGCAATATAGTTTCCGCCTGTTTAATTTACTCCACCGTAATCATACCACACCGGATGATAAATGGAAATTCATGGAACGCAAATATCCCATCAACACTTCACACCATGATTGAGAATGACCATAAAAACAGACTATATAAAATAAGCCGGCAAAATCCTTTTCACGGATCCTGCCGGCTTATTTATGTTTATGGGAATCCTCTATCCCCTAGAAAGGCAAATCATCCTTCTCGTCTGTCGCGGCAAAATCTACCGGTGCAGCGGGAGCAGCATTCATGGGAGGAAACGGAGCATCCAGCGCAACAGGTCCCTGGGCACCCACACGCTCTACTTTCCACGCACGGATACTGTTGAACCAACGCCCATTCCACTCGCGGGCATCCACATCAAAAAACACATTCAACTCTTCACCTGCCTGAATATTAAATTGCGCTATCTTATCTGCTCCAAATACGTCAAAACACATTTTTTTAGGATATTGATCATGCGTTTCAATTACGTATTCTTGTACTTTCCATTCATTTCCTGTCTTTGAAACTCCTCCTCTCGGTTCGAGGACTGCTATTACTTTTCCTGCTAATTCCATATTACGTTATTTAAATTCGCCACGAAAGTACACTTTTCCTTGCGAGTAAACTAATTTTTTCGCCATTTTTTGCGCTTGAACCATAATCTTTTCGTAACTTTGGCAGTTAAATGAATGTAGAGATATAGAATATAAATATAATAATATAAAACTATGAAGTTCATCGTTTCAAGTACTGGATTATTCAGTCATTTACAAGCTATTAGCCGAGTTATCAACTCTAAAAATTCGTTACCTATTCTTGATTGTTTTTTGATGGAACTAACTGACGGAACGCTGTCTCTCACTGCTTCTGACAGCGAAACGACCCTGTCCACTTCACTGGAAGTAAATGAAAGTGACGGTGACGGACGCTTTGCCGTTTCTTCAAAAACCATACTCGAAGCCCTGAAAGAAATACCCGAACAACCACTTACTTTCCTGGTAAATACTGAAAACCTGGAAATCACCGTACAATATCAGAATGGTAAATACAGCCTGATGGGACAAAATGCCGACGAATATCCACAAGCTCCCGCATTAGGCGCAAATGCGGTACACGTAACGATGGGCGCTCCGGTGATGCTGGCTGGTATCAACCGTTCTTTATTCGCTACTGCCGATGATGAGTTACGTCCGGTAATGAATGGTATTTATTTTGATATCACTACCGAAGACATCACTTTCGTAGCCTCAGACGGGCACAAATTAGTACGCAATAAAACATTTGTGGCACATGGCGATGAAAAAGCCGCTTTCATTCTGCCCAAGAAGCCGGCAACCCTGTTGAAGAACCTGTTACCGAAAGAACAAGGAGATGTGCAAATTGATTTTGACGACCGTAACGCTACGTTTACATTAGAAAACTACAGTATGATATGCCGTCTTATCGAAGGACGCTATCCAAACTATAACTCAGTAATTCCGCAGGATAATCCTCACAAGGCCACCATTGACCGCATGACGCTGATCAGTGCGCTCCGCCGTGTATCTGTATTCTCATCGCAAGCAAGCAGTTTGATAAAACTCCGCCTCAGTGAAAATCAGATCCAGATCTCCGCACAAGACATTGATTTCTCCACCTCAGCAGAAGAAACACTGACTTGCCAATATACAGGAAGTCCCATGAGCATCGGCTTTAAATCAACATTCCTGATTGATATTTTAAACAATATCTCAGCACAGGAAATACTTTTCGAACTGGCTGATCCTTCACGTGCGGGCGTTATTGTCCCTGTAGAGCAGGAAGAGAACGAAGACCTGCTGATGCTGCTGATGCCTATGATGCTGAACGACTAAAAACGACACGCCACCATGTGGTGGAAAAACAATATATAATACAAGCTGAAAATGAAATTGAACTTGAAGAATCCTATTGTTTTTTTCGATTTGGAAACAACGGGAACAAATATAAACACAGACAGAATAGTGGAAATATGCTATCTGAAGGTGTATCCAAACGGCAACGAAGAAACGAAGACCATGCGTATCAATCCGGAAATGCACATTCCCGAACAATCCTCTGCTATCCACGGTATTTATGACGCAGATGTGGCAGACTGCCCTACCTTCAAGGAAGTGGCAAAAGAGATAGCCCGGGACATTGAGGGATGTGACCTGGCCGGTTTCAATTCCAATCGTTTCGACATTCCGGTTTTGGCTGAGGAGTTCCTGCGCGCAGGAGTAGACATTGACATGATGAAACGAAAATTCATTGACGTGCAGGTAATTTATCACAAACTGGAACAGCGTACCCTGTCTGCCGCCTATAAATTCTATTGCGGCAAGAATCTGGAAGATGCCCATACAGCCGAAGCCGACACACGCGCCACATACGAAGTACTGAAATCCCAATTGGACCGCTATCCGGAAGAACTGCAAAATGATATGGCATTTCTAGCCGAATACTCAAGTTTCAACAAGAATGTAGATTTCGCCGGACGCATTGTTTATGATGACAAAGGCGTGGAAGTATTTAATTTTGGGAAATACAAAGGAATGTCTGTCAGCGAAGTGTTACAAAAAGATCCGGGCTACTACAGCTGGATACTGAACGGTGATTTTACGCTGAACACGAAAAACGTACTGACAAAAATCAGACTACGTGAATCGGGAATGATGAAATGAGTATGAAAGGAAAAAAAATCGTACTAGGTATAACCGGAAGTATAGCCGCCTATAAAGCGGCTATACTCATTCGCGGACTTATTAAGAAGGGAGCGGAAGTACAAGTTGTGATTACCCCCGCAGGCAAAGAATTCATCACACCTATCACTTTATCTGCATTAACAAGTAAACCTGTTATCAGCGAGTTTTTTGCTCAACGTGACGGAACATGGAACAGTCACGTTGATTTGGGACTATGGGCGGATGCCATGATTATCGCTCCGGCTACCGCATCCACTATTGGTAAAATGGCCAACGGAATAGCGGACAATATGCTGATCACGACTTATCTGTCAATGAAAGCTCCCGTATTCGTAGCTCCGGCAATGGATCTGGATATGTTCGCACACCCTTCCACCCGGAAGAATCTGGACACGCTCCGTTCTTACGGAAATCACATTATAGAACCGGCAGAAGGGGAGCTAGCAAGCCATCTGGTAGGAAAAGGCAGAATGGAAGAACCGGAAAAAATAGTGGAAATACTGGAAGCTTTCTTTGCCAAACAACAAGACATGGCCGGAAAGAAAGTAGTCATTACCGCCGGTCCAACTTACGAAAAAATAGATCCGGTACGCTTTATCGGCAATTATTCTTCAGGAAAAATGGGACTCGCACTTGCCGAAGAATGCGCTTCACGTGGAGCGGAAGTATCACTAATCAGCGGACCGGTAACGATTCAGGCCCATCACCCTAACATCCGCCGCATAGATGTGGAAAGTGCTGGAGAAATGTACGAAGCCGCCATCCGCGAGTTTCCTACAGCTTCGGCTGGCATCCTGTGTGCGGCAGTGGCCGACTTTACCCCGGAAACTGTATCCGGTCATAAAATCAAAAGAGAGAAAGATAATCTAATACTGCAACTGAGACCCACACAAGACATTGCCGCCGCACTGGGAAGCCAGAAAAAGGACGGACAAATATTAGTGGGATTTGCTTTGGAAACAAATGATGAAACAAAAAATGCACAAGAAAAACTGGAACGTAAGAACCTTGATTTCATTGTACTGAACTCATTGAACGACCAAGGAGCAGGGTTTCGTTGTGATACCAACAAAATAACGATTATAGACCGTCAAGGAGTAACTCCTTATCCGCTGAAAAGCAAACAGGAAGTAGCAAGAGATATTATTGACAGACTGGTAAATAATAAATAATTTCTTAATTTGCCACGTTGTCAATGTGCTAATTACCATGCGGAATACAGCGCAACAAATTAGCAAATTGACAAACCAGCAAATTATTAAAAAGGAGCAAGAATATGCTGCAATCTATCTATATACAGAATTATGCATTGATTGATACATTGGATATCAGTTTCACCCCCGGTTTCTCTGTCATCACCGGAGAGACCGGCGCCGGTAAATCGATTATTCTAGGCGCTATCGGCTTGTTACTGGGACAGCGGGCCGATATCAAAGCTATCAAGAAAGGCGCCAATAAATGTATTGTAGAAGCACGTTTCAACATCTCCGCCTATCAGATGGAGCCTTTCTTTACCCAAAGAGATTTGGAATATGATCCGAATGAATGTATTATCCGCCGCGAGTTATATGCATCGGGCAAAAGCCGCGCATTCATAAACGACACGCCGGCCTCATTGGCGCAGATGAAGGAACTGGGCGAGAAACTGATAGATGTACATAGCCAGCATCAAAACCTGTTGCTCAACAGTGAGGGATTCCAATTGAATGTATTGGATATCCTGGCACAAAATGACAACGAACTTTCAGCATACAAAAATATTTATACCGAGTACAAGAACGTATGCAAACAGCTGGCCGATTTCATAACACAAGCCGAGCAAAGCCGGAAGGATGAAGATTACATCCGGTTCCAACTGGAACAGCTGGATGATGCAAACCTTCAGGAAGGAGAACAAACCGAACTGGAACAGGAAGCCGAAACTTTGAGTCATGCCGAAGAAATAAAAGCGGGCTTGTACAAAGTGGACCAAATAATGTCTTCGGAAGATGCCAGCCTGTTGTCCGCTACCAAAGAATGTATGCAAACCCTGCATAACATAGCGAGAGTGTACACACGTGCCCAGGAATGGATAGGGCGTTTAGACAGTTGTTACATAGAGCTGAAAGATCTGTCGCATGAAATAGCAGGCGCACAGGAGGAAGTGGAGTTCAACCCCACCCGTCTGGATTATGTAAATGAACGCCTGAACTTAATCTACTCTCTGCAACAGAAACATCACGTACAAACAATAGAGGAATTGATAGCTGTGCAAACCGACTACCATGAGAAGCTGAACGCCATCACTTCTTTTGACGACCGTATAGCAGAACTTACCGCCCAAAAAGAAACGCTATATGACAAAGTGATAAAGCAAGCCGCTGTGCTGACAAAGCTTCGTTCCCAATCGGGTAAGAACATTGAGAAACAGATGCAAAGCCTGCTGGTTCCTCTCGGTATGCCCAATGTGCGCTTTGTGGTGGAACTGAATCCGCGCAAGGAACCGGACAGTAAAGGGATGGACAGTGTGACATTCCTGTTTTCGGCCAACAAGAATGGAACATTACAAAATGTAGCTTCCGTAGCATCGGGCGGTGAGATTGCCCGTGTCATGCTTTCGCTGAAAGCCATGATAGCCGGAGCTGTGAAACTGCCTACTATCATCTTTGATGAAATAGACACTGGAGTTTCCGGTTCCATCGCCGAGAAAATGGCACTCATCATGCAGGAAATGGGAAAACAAAACCGTCAGGTCATCAGTATCACCCATCTGCCCCAAATTGCAGCACGCGGCATCACTCATTATAAAGTATATAAGGAAGATACGGAAACAGGCACCAACAGCTACATCCGCCGCTTGACTGATGAAGAAAGAGTAAAAGAAATAGCCAATATGCTAAGTGGAGCTACCTTGACAGAGGCAGCCCTGAACAATGCAAAGGCGCTGATAAGTGGCTAGTGCCAAGTGATTTATGGACTGTCATATTGCAGACATTAATCACTTACCACTAACCACCTGTCACTAACCATTAACCACTAATTAGACATGTTAGAAAAGAATGAAATGATTTTCGGTGTACGCGCTGTTATTGAAGCCATACAAGCCGGAAGAGAGATAGATAAAGTATTGGTGAAGAAAGATATACAGAGCGAACTGTCCAAAGAACTGTTTGCCTGTTTGAAAAATACCCTCATCCCTGTTCAGCGTGTACCCGTGGAGCGTATTAACCGTATCACCCGGAAAAACCATCAGGGAGTTGTAGCATTCATCTCCTCTGTCACCTACCAGAAAACAGAAAATCTGGTACCTTTCTTGTTTGAAGAAGGAAAAACACCCTTATTCGTCATGCTGGATGGAATTACCGATGTACGTAACTTCGGAGCCATTGCCCGTACCTGCGAATGTGCCGGTGCAGATGCCATTATTATTCCCTCGAAAAACAGTGTCAGTGTCAATGCTGACGCAATGAAAACATCCGCAGGAGCTCTGCACACTCTTCCCGTATGTCGCGAACAAAGTTTGACTAATACCATCAAGTATCTGAAAGACTGCGGATTCAAGATTGTAGCAGCTACGGAAAAAGGGGATTATGATTACACCAAAGCAAACTATAAAGACCCTGTATGTATCATTATGGGAGCCGAGGACACAGGTGTTCCCTACGAGCACCTTTCTCTGTGCGATGAATGGATCAAAATACCGTTAATGGGTAAAATAGAATCACTGAACGTATCGGTTGCCGCAGGTATTCTGATTTATGAAGCTGTAAAACAACGCGGCTTCACAGAAGACAAGACGGCATCCGCTTTATAAAATACCGTATCATCGTTAACAAACAATTAACTATATCATGAAGAAAGTACTTTTGATATTGGCATGCGGCATAGCTACCCAGCTAAGCTATGCACAAGCAACCCCAAAGTGGGCCGACAAAGCTAAAAAAGCCGTTTTTTCCATCGTTACATACGATAAAGATAACAAAATCAAGAATACAGGAAATGGATTCTATATCAATGAAAATGGAACGGCATTATCTGATTACACCCTGTTTGAAGGAGCCGAACGCGCAGTAATCATTAACGCGGACAGTAAAGAATTACCTGTATTGCGTATCTTGGGAGCCAACTCCATGTATGACATCGTAAAATTTAATACTGAAGCCGATAAAAAGACCATAGCATTAAAATCGGCATCACAGCCGGCATCAGTAGGTGAAACAGTCTATCTGCTACCCTACTCGACTCAAAAAGCGGCAACCTGCCAGACAGGGACCGTCACCAAAGTAGACACCATTGGTGACAAGGCATATTATTATACACTGGCAATGACAACCAACGAAAAAACCGTAAGTTGCCCTATTATGAATGCCAATGGAGAAGTATTAGGTTTAATCCAAAAAAACGCATCGGATGAGGCCAAGGAAAGTTATGCCATCGGAGCTACATACGGTGCCTCACTGAGCATTACCGCCCTTTCTTTGAACGACATGTCGCTGAATAAAATCGGCATCAAAAAAGGACTGCCCGAAACAGAAGACCAAGCATTGGTGTACCTGTTCATGGCATCTTCACAACAAAATCAGAACGAATATATCACCACATTAAACGATTTTCTGGAACAATATCCCAACAGCGCAGACGGATATATACGCCGTGCCACTACTTATATGGGATTTAGTGATGATGAACACAACGCTTTGGCAGATGCTGACCTGAAGAAAGCACTGGAAGTGACTACCAACAAGAGTGAGACGCAATATAATATCGCTAAATTAATTTATTCGTACATCATCTCTTTAGGTGACAAGAAACCATACGGTGACTGGAGTTACGACAAAGCTCTCTCCATCATTCATGATGCCATGCAAGCCGACAACCAACCCATTTACACACAATTGGAGGGAGATATTCTGTTTGCTATGAAGAAATATCCTGAGGCATACGCCGCTTATGAGAAAGTGAACCAGTCTTCCATAGCCTCTGCCGCTACATTTTACTCGGCAGCCAAAACCAAACAACTGATTGAAGGAACAGATATGAACGAGGTTATTGCCTTGATGGATAGTGCTGTGGCACGTTTCACCAAGCCTTATACATCGGAAGCTGCTCCTTATTTCTATGAACGGGCAGAAATAAAAGCCCAGACAGGTAAATACCGTGAAGCGGTAATAGATTATGATACTTTTTATGATGCTATCGGTGGACGGGTTACAGCCGCTTTTTATCTGCAACGCGAACAGGCGGAAATACAATGTAAGATGTATCAGCAAGCTATCAATGACATTAATAAAGCAGTAGAAATGACTCCTGAGGATGTAGCCATGTGGGTGGAAAAAGGTTCGGTGCATCTACGTGTAGGGCAACATAACGAAGCAATAGAAGCATTGGAAAAGGCTATCTCTTTAGACCCGAAAGCCGCAGCCGCATACCGCATGCTGGGATACTGCCAGATACAATTAAAGAAAAACAAAGAAGCCTGTGCAAACTTTGCCAAAGCAAAAGAACTGGGCGATGAAGTGGTAGACGGACTGATACAGAAGTATTGCAAATAATACCGGAAAGCTCCATCCAAAATCCGCGAATCTTGCTACGTGATTTCTGAAATCTTGTTGCATGATTCGCGGATTTTTGCTACAAGATTTCAGGGAGCATTCCCTGCCATTCATGAAAAAGCAGGAAAGGAAAAAATTCTACTTATCCCACAACTGCTGTATAATCAGTACCCGTTTCGTATCTTCCGTCACCCGGAAACGGTCATCGCTACGCTCTCCTACCAGCCATACAATCTGGCCTGCAGAGCAAACCACATATTGATTTTCTTTCTGGAAAAGAGAAAACTTACGATCTGTCAGATAATCGCTGATCTTCTTTTTCCCTTTCATTCCGAAAGGAACAAATTTATCCCCCTGCCGCCATTTACGCACCGTGAGAGGTAGCACCACCTTGTCTGCATCCAAACAGGCCGTATCCTTATTCTTAGGGATGACAAAGTCTGGCATTATTTCCTGCGTTTCCATTGCAAGCCGGAACGGGGGCACATTTTCCTCCACTTCCTCATCCGCCAGCTTCCTCCTGCGAATAATCAACTCCGTCCTGTCGCGCAGTACCTCCCATCCGGCAGAAACAAACCTTTTTCCCGACTGGGCAGACAAACTGCGGAATACATCTCCTGCCTGGACAGAATTGAAACCTAACGGATGAAGAATCTCAAACAGCAAAGCCGCCGGAGCACTCTCTTCCATCAAACGAGAAATAAGAATATGACCGGACTTTTCCATCACCCTTTCTTTTCCCGCCTCTATCTCCTTATTATATATAAGAGAAACATCAGTCAGACGCCTTGATGTTTCAGCTATACTTTCACTGACAGAAGGATTCAGCTCACGCAACATCGGAAGAATATTCAGACGGATTTTATTACGCATATATTCATCTTGCAAATTGGTACTGTCTGTAACATAACCTTGACGCAAACAACGCAAATAATCCAAAATATCCTGACGGCTCACCTCCAACAAAGGCCGTACAATGCAGCCGTTATGCGGACTAATACCTTTCAAGCCATTGATTCCCGCGCCACGTATCAAATTCAATAAAAAAGTTTCCACACTATCGTCCCGGTGATGGGCTACGGCAATAACAGCCCCCCCCCTCTCCTTACGCAGTTGTTCGAACCAATCATAGCGCATTTCGCGAGCCGCCATCTCAATAGAAACATGATGCCTCGAAGCATAAGTGACCGTATCAAAATGAGTAACATGCAAAGCCACTCCTAATCCTTTACACAACTCATTGACAAACCTTTCATCTCTATCGGATTCCTCACCACGAAGGTGAAAATTACAATGGGCAGCCTCACAATGATACCCTAAAACAAGCAAGACACGCAACAAAGCTACCGAATCTGCCCGCCACTCAATGCCACTAACACCTTATCATGCAAGGTGAAAAGTTGTTTCTCCTCTATATACTTCTGAATATTCCAATGAAACATGGCACAAAGATAAGAGTTCTGCAAGACAAAAACAAAGTGCCCGTTCTTTATTTAAAAACAATCTAAATAATTTGCATACTTCTAAGTAATAACTTATCTTTGCAAAAAATTTAAAACAAAATGCGTTTATCCGAATTAAGAACAGGAGAAAAAGGCGTAATAGTCAAGGTTTTAGGCCACGGTGGTTTCCGCAAGCGAATCGTTGAAATGGGTTTTATTAAAGGAAAAACCGTAGAGGTAATCTTGAACGCCCCTTTGAAAGACCCTATAAAATACAGACTACTAGGTTACGAGATCTCCCTCCGAAGACAAGAGGCAGATATGATTGAGGTGGTAAGCGAGCAGGAAGCACGCACGATGCAAAACCCTTACCATGGTTCCATAACAGAAGATGTACCGTGCCCGAATCAGAACTGGTGGCACTGGCAAAAGGCAAACGCCGTACAATCAATGTAGCCTTAGTAGGTAATCCCAATTGTGGAAAGACTTCGCTATTCAATATTGCATCCGGCGCCCACGAACATGTAGGAAACTACAGTGGTGTGACAGTAGATGCCAAGGAAGGTTTTTTCGATTTCCAAGGTTATCATTTCCGTATTGTAGATTTACCCGGAACCTATTCTCTTTCAGCCTATACTCCGGAAGAACTTTATGTACGCAAACATATCATTGAAGAAACTCCGGATGTAATTATCAATGTGGTAGACTCTTCTAACTTGGAACGTAATTTCTATCTTACCACCCAATTGATTGATATGAATGTGCGTATGGTTATCGCCTTGAATATGTACGATGAGCTGGAAGCCAGCGGAAATAAATTGGATTATACCCAATTAAGCCAGCTGATCGGGGTGCCTATGGTACCTACTGTCTGCCGACGGGGAGAAGGTGTAGACAAACTGTTCCATGTTATCATCGGTATTTACGAAGGAGGAGATTTCCTGTCACAAAAGGGCGAAATACGTTCTGAAATTCTGGAAGACCTGAGAGACTGGCACAAAACCTACGTACCCGACCACGAATTCGGAAGCCACAAAGAAGAGGAAGATGCCCGCCCACGCGGATATATGCGTCATATTCATATTAACCACGGTCCTGAACTGGAGCGCAGTATCGAAGAAGTCAAGAAAGCAATCAGTCAAAACGAAGACATACGCCATAAATATTCCACCCGCTTCCTATCCATCAAATTACTGGAAAACGATAGGGAAATAGAAAATTTCATCTCTACACTGCCTAATGGCAAAGAAATCATAGCGATACGCAACAAGGAAACATTACGTATCCGTAAAGTGATGAACGAAGACAGCGAGCAAGCTATTACGGATGCTAAATATGGTTTTATCACCGGAGCTTTGAAAGAAACATTCACCGACAATCATTTGGAAAAAGAACAAACGACCCGCGTGATAGACAGTATTGTGACACATCGCATTTGGGGATATCCTATTTTTTTCCTGTTTCTTTATATCATGTTTGAGGGAACCTTTGTTTTGGGTGACTATCCTATGCAAGGTATTGAATGGCTAGTAGACCAATTAGGCAACCTGATACGAAACAATATGGCTGAAGGTCCTTTGAAAGACTTACTGATAGATGGTATTATCGGTGGAGTGGGCGGTGTTATCGTTTTCCTGCCGAATATCCTCATATTATACTTTTTTATTTCTATATTGGAAGATTCGGGGTATATGGCACGCGCCGCATTTATCATGGATAAAATAATGCACCGGATGGGACTGCATGGCAAGTCCTTTATCCCACTGATTATGGGATTCGGTTGTAATGTACCTGCCATAATGGCAACACGTACTATAGAAGATCGAAAGTCCAGACTAATCACCATGTTGGTGAATCCTTTAATGTCCTGTAGTGCGCGTCTTCCCATATATTTAGTTATGATAGGTGCTTTTTTCCCTAACTGCGCCAGCTTTATGTTACTTTGTATCTATACAGCAGGTATTTTATTAGCAGTAATAATGGCCCGTATTTTCAGTAAATTTCTAGTGAAAGGAGAAGATTCTCCATTTGTGATGGAACTCCCCCCCTATCGTATGCCTACTTCTAAAAGTATCATGCGTCATACATGGGAAAAAGGAGCACAATATCTGAAAAAGATGGGAGGCATTATCATGATTGCCTCAATTATTATTTGGTTTCTAGGGTATTATCCACGGCATGATGCTCATGAAAGCGTAGCCGAACAACAAGAAAATTCATATATCGGACAAATAGGCAAAGCAATAGAGCCTGTTATCAAACCGCTAGGATTTGACTGGAAGTTAGGAATCGGACTTATTTCAGGTGTAGGCGCTAAAGAATTGGTAGTAAGTACACTAGGAGTATTATACACAAATGAAGGAGATGTGGAAAATGTGAATCTTTCTGACCGTATTCCCATTACTCCACTGGTTGCATTAGCTTACATGTTGTTTGTATTGATCTACTTCCCCTGTATTGCCACTTTCGCAGCAATCAAGCAAGATCCGGCAGTTGGAAATGGGCCATATTCGCAGCAGGATACACCACTGGATTGGCTTGGCTTGTTGCATTTACCGTATTCCAAATAGGAAGTATTATCATTTAATAAACCTAAACCTAAAATTATTTGTTTATCAAGCATGGAATTACAACAAATTATAGTTATTGCAATCGTATGCCTCTGTACAATATGGATAAGTATACGTATCTTTCAGTATTTCAAGCGCATAAAGAACAATAGCAATCCGTGTGAATGCTGTAATTCTGATTGCGCCATGAAGTCTATGCACAACAAGCCAAAGTGCGGTTGCGAAAAAAATGCAGAAAAGTGAGAAAAAAATAGCAAAATATTTGCAGATTAAAAAAAATGTCGTACCTTTGCAACCGCAATCGAGAAACAAAGATTGATAACAATAAGGTTCCTTGGATGAGTGGCTTAGTCAGCGGTCTGCAAAACCGTGTACGGCGGTTCGAATCCGCCAGGAACCTCCTCATCACTTCAAAAATAAATATGCAAAAGGGAATAATCCATAGATTATTCCCTTTTGCATATAATATATAAAAAGCAACGCCTTCAATTACTCAAAAGTATTCCTATTTACACCTACATTCAAAAGGTTTCTCGGCTCAGTTTGAAAAAGAACCTGGAATTATTTCTCTATTCCGAAGATTAAGGAGCGAGTCTTTCTATTTTCCAAACACCATCAGATTGAAGCATATAGAGAAAACGATCATGCAAACGATTTACCCTACCCTGCCAGAATTCAACACGAACAGGCATAACAGCAAAGCCTCCCCAGTATTCAGGGCGATCTATCTCTTTCCCTATCCAGCGCGTGGTTTCTTTCACAAAATCACGAATAAGTTGTATCCTGCTTTCTATCGGTTCGCTTTGAGGAGAAATACGGGCGCCAATACGACTCTTGTAAGGCCTTTTTCTAAAATATTCATCTGATTCCTGTGGAGATACTTTAGCCGCAATACCTTCTATATGAATTTGCCTTTCCAGTTCATGCCATACAAACGATATAGAGATAGATGGGTTATGAGCCAGATGTTTACCCTTGCGACTTCCATAGTTAGTATAAAAAATAAATTTGCCATCATGCAAATCTTTCAACAACACAGTCCGTATTGCCGGTTTCCCTTCCGGAGAAACAGTACCTACCAACATAGCCGTAGGCTCATTTACCTCCGCATCTATCGCTTCTTGCAGCCACTTTGTAAAAAGGACAAGTGGATTATCAGGAAGATCACTCCTTTTGAGACCACCCTTTGTATATTCCCTCCTGATTGTCGCCAAATCAGCCTTCATTATTTTTTCTTTAACTCTTAACCTATATTCTTTCATTAACACTTAAATATTCTTTACTCAATAAATTCCCCAAAAGACCATATCAAAATGGACACCATACCTCACATAAGTATGAAAACAATCTTCTAAAAGAAAAGGTTTAGCAATTTCTCACCGCTATGCATAATTGAAGAAGGACTTATTTTCATTTTTTTGAAATACAAAATCTTTTTGCAAACCATACATTTTCAATCATTCCACTACACACATTTTTCTGTAATACAAGAAGATATATTTTTGATAGATTTAATTTTCATAGACAATACTAGCTACAACAGAAGACAAATTATCCTTTTTTATTGCAAAATCACCCTACAATAAGAACTAAAGCCTACACTTGTTTGTTAAATAGAAAAATAAGAATAGCAAAACGACTTGCTACCAATGCACAAACTATTTAATTAAATAATGATTGACTGTTTATGAAAATCTTATTAATAGGAGAGTATAGCAATATACATTGGACTTTAGCAAAAGCCTTAAGAAATATGGGACATAGAGTCGATGTATTATCCCACAGCAATTTATGGCTAAACAACTCTGACTATCTCTATCCCAACCGGTCATCAATCCGTTGGGGAGTTCTTAAAAACACGTTCAATTTACTGAAAACCCTTCCCCAACTCAGAGGATATGATGTGGTACAACTTGTCAACCCTTACTTTTTAGAATTAAAACCCGAACTGCTTCAGTACGTATTCCAATATCTTAAAAAGAACAACAAGAAGATATTTTTAGGAGGGTTTGAATATGATTTTTACTGGATTTACATGTGCTTAAATAAAAACGCTCTCCGATATAATGATTTTTATGCCAATGGCACTTTTCGTGACACCATTGACAACAAAATGGCAATTATAAATTGGATGCATGGATTCAGAGGAAAATTAAACCGTATCATCGCGAACAATTGTAATGGAATCATCACCAGTCTTTACGAATCCTATTTAGCCTACCAACCCTATTTCTCTGGAAAAACCAAATACATTCCTTTCCCGATAGAATCATTGCCTCACCCACAAATCCCTTTTAAAAAAATAGAAAAAGTAAAATTCTATATCAGTCTAAAACATCATCGTGAAGAATGGAAGGGAAAAGACGAACTTTATAGCGCCCTCTATAAATTATATTACAGACATCCATCTGCATGCGAAATCAAACAAACCGTTTTCACTCCGTATGATGAATGTGAACATTTTATGGACGGGTGCGATGTAATGTTAGATCAGCTTTATTCTTATTCTCCGGGATTAAATGCATTATACGCCATGAGCAAAGGAATTGTAGTGGTGGGAGGTGCAGAAGAGGAACATTACAACTTATTAGGCGAAGACAGACTTCGCCCTATCATCAACGTACGCCCGAAGGAAATGACATTTATAACAAACTAGAGAGTTTATTAGCCAATACAAATAAAATTTCTCAATTATCCGCCGACAGCATTGAATATATTAAAAAACACCATTGTCCAATAAAGGTGGCTAAAGAATGTTTGGATTTTTGGGAGAAAAATTAATTCCACCTATTAACACTTCACTATCAGCACCTTATTATTTCCATCAAAAAATATATCTAAAAAAAAGAGCAAAAGGTTTGCATATTTCAATTTATCCCCTTATCTTTGCACCGCGTTTGAGAGATAACGCTTCTGATAAGAAGGAAGTTTGGGTGAGTGGCTGAAACCACCAGTTTGCTAAACTGACGTACGGGTAACCGTACCGGGGGTTCGAATCCCCCAGCTTCCGCGAATAAGTCGTAAATTAATTTTACGACTTATTTTTTATATTCATTTTTCAACAGTTTGCTGTCAAGGCTTTCGGGAGGAAGAGTAAAGGTGCTTTTTAGACTTTCAATTTTACTACATAAAACATATGATACTTCTTCATAGAAATTAAATTCCGATTTATAATAGTAATAGCATAAAAAAAATCATTTTTTATTTTGCAGATTAAAAACAAACTTCTAACTTTGCACCGTCTTAGAAAAAGAATTAAGACTAACTGATGGCGGTATCGTCTAGTGGCCTAGGACGCAGCCCTCTCACGGCTGAAACTCGGGTTCGATTCCCGGTTCCGCTACTTTTAGAAGCTAATTGGTTTATTGCCACCAATTAGCTTTATTTTTTATGGAATTGTTATAAAGAGTCCTTATTGTTTTTTCATTTATTGACCACTTTATACTTAAAAATGCACAAGTATTCGCATTATACCTACTAATAGTGATGCATAGCTCACAAAAAAGGAGTACCTTTGCAGCCCTAAATCTCTTAATAATGGAATAACAGTATGGAAATGAACAAAGTTTTTAAGGATGGATTGTGGAGTAAGGAAATTAATGTTTCAGACTTCGTACATACCAACATTACCCCTTATGAGGGCGATGCCTCATTTCTGGCAGGCCCCACAGAGCGAACTAAAAAAAGTGTGGAACGAATGCCTCAAGGCACTAGAAGAAGAACGTGCCAATAACGGAGTTCGTTCCCTTGATAATGTAACAGTATCTACCATCACCTCACATAAAGCAGGATACATTGACCGTGAAAACGAACTGATTGTAGGTCTTCAAACGGATGAACTTCTGCGCCGTGCCATCAAACCTTATGGTGGTATCAAAGTCGTAGAAAAAGCCTGCCATGAAAACGGTGTGGAAGTAGATGAAAAAGTAAAGGATATCTTTACTCATTATCGCAAAACCCATAATGATGGCGTATTTGATGCTTACACCGAAGAAATCCGCTCTTTCCGTTCACTCGGTTTCCTGACCGGTCTGCCCGATAATTATGCACGCGGGCGTATCATCGGTGACTACCGCCGTTTGGCACTGTATGGTATCGACCGACTGATTGAAGCAAAACAAGAAGATTTGCACAATATCACCAGTCCGATGACCGATGCCCGTATCCGCCTGCGCGAAGAAGTAGCCGAACAAATCAAAGCACTGAAAGAAATAAAGATATTGGGTGAATATTACGGACTCGACTTGGGTCGTCCCGCTACTAATGCACAAGAAGCTGTTCAGTGGGTTTATATGGCATATCTTGCTGCCGTGAAAGAACAAGATGGAGCAGCTATGTCATTGGGCAACGTTTCTTCATTCCTGGATATCTATATTCAATATGATTTGGATCATGGTAAAATTGACGAGTCATTTGCGCAGGAACTGGTAGACCAGTTCATTATCAAGTTGCGTATGGTCCGTCATCTGCGTATGCAATCATACAACGATATCTTTGCAGGTGATCCCACCTGGGTAACCGAGTCTATCGGCGGACGCTTCAACGACGGACGTACCAAGGTTACAAAAACTTCCTTCCGTTTCTTGCAGACACTATACAATCTGGGTCCGTCACCCGAACCTAATATGACTGTACTGTGGAGTCCGGAATTGCCGGAAGGTTTCAAAGAATTCTGTGCACAAGTTTCTATCGACACTTCTTCTATACAATACGAAAACGACACGCTGATGCGCGAAGTGCGTAACTGTGATGATTATGGTATCGCCTGCTGCGTTTCTTATCAGGCTATCGGCAAACAAATCCAGTTCTTCGGAGCACGTTGCAATCTGGCTAAAGCCTATTGCTGGCTATCAATGGCGGACGTTGTGAGAATACAGGAACTGTAATGGTGAAAGATATTCCTGTATTGACAGGGGACTTGCTGAACTTTGAAGAAGTATGGTCTAATTATAAGAAAGTATTAATGCAAATTGCACGTGTGTATAATGATGCGATGAATATCATTCACTATATGCACGATAAATATTATTATGAAAAGGCTCAAATGGCATTCATTGATACCGATCCACGTATCAATCTGGCATATGGCGTAGCCGGTCTGTCCATTGCCATTGACTCATTGTCTGCCATCAAATACGGCAAAGTACGTGCCAAACGTAATGATATAGGTTTGACCGAAGGCTTTGATATTGAAAATGCATATCCTTGCTTCGGTAATGATGATGACCGCGTAGACCACTTAGGGGTAGATTTGGTTTATTTCTTCAGTGAAGAATTAAAGAAACATCCGGTATACAAAAATGCCCGCCCTACCCTGTCACTGCTGACTATCACCTCCAATGTAATGTACGGCAAGAAAACAGGTGCCACTCCTGATGGTCGTGCCAAAGGAGTGGCTTTCGCTCCGGGTGCCAACCCGATGCACGGACGTGACAAGAACGGTGCCATCGCCTCATTGAGTTCTGTAGCCAAACTACGCTATCGTGATGCCCAGGACGGCATCAGTAACACGTTCTCTATCGTACCAAAATCACTAGGGGTAGACCAGGAAACCCGTATAGAGAACCTGGTAACCATGATGGACGGTTATTTCACCAAAGGAGCACATCATCTGAATGTAAATGTGCTGAACCGTGAAATGTTGGAAGATGCAATGGAACATCCTGAAAAATACCCGCAACTAACCATCCGCGTATCAGGTTATGCCGTAAACTTCATCAAATTGAGCCGTGAACATCAGCTGGAAGTAATCAGCCGTTCTTTCCACGAAAGAATGTAACATCACATATACATTCATCGTAGGGGCGGGTTTTAAACCTGCCCTTACCAGTTTAAAGACAAACCATTATGATCAGAGTCCATTCTTACGAGTCAATGGGGACGTTTGACGGTCCCGGTTTACGCTTAGTCGTATTTTTACAAGGATGCAATTTCCGATGCCTCTATTGTGCCAACCCCGACACAATTGACACCAAAGGTGAAAGTACGGAAACAACAATAGACGAAATTGTGCGTATGGCCGTCAGCCAAAAAGTTTTTTTCGGTAAAAAAGGAGGTGTGACTTTCAGCGGCGGCGAGCCTACATTGCAAGCAAAAGCACTGATTCCGTTATTCCAGCGATTAAAAGAACAAAGCATCCACATCTGTATAGATACCAACGGCAGTATATGGAATGAAGAAGTAAAGGAACTGCTACAATGGACAGACCTCGTATTATTAGACATCAAGGAATTTAATAATGTGCGCCATCGGCAACTGACAGAACGCAGCAACGAACAAACCATACGTACCGCCGGATGGCTTGAAAAAAACGGAAAGCCTTTTTGGTTGCGCTATGTATTAGTTCCAGGCTATAGTTCCTTTGAGGAAGATATACGGGCATTAGGAGAGCACTTCAAGAATTATCAAATGATTCAAAGAGTAGAAATACTACCTTATCATACATTAGGCGTACACAAATATGAAGCCATGGGAAAAGAATACAAACTAAACGGAATAAAAGAAAATACTCTAAAACAATTGGAAACAGCCAAAACGTTATTTGGTGAATATTTCAATACCGTATATTTAAATTAGAAATATACTGAAGACAAGATGTTGCTATAAATCAATGGAAATATTTCATCATTTCAATAAAATTATCTAATTTCGCATCTAAAACATAAATTATTATAAATATGAAAAGACTACTATTACTCTGCCTAACTTACATTATGTGTGTAGGCAACCATCAGATGGCTGCTCAAGACTCTTCTGAAAGTCCTGGTATTTTTAATTCATTAGCTGTAGGCGTCAGTGCAAGTACCACAGGTATAGGTATTGATGTAGCCAGTCCTATAGGAAGTTACTTGGCTGTACGTGCAGGAGTTTCTTTTATGCCGAACTTTACTTATTCTACAGATGTGGATGTAGATATTGAAGGTTCTTATGAAGGAAATATACCTACCAGCATAGATGTAGAAGGAGGAATGGGACGTACTGCCGGTGAAATATTGCTGAATGTATATCCTTTCAAATCATCTAGTTTTTTTGTATGCGGTGGTGCTTATTTCGGAGGAGGAAAACTCATCAAGATTAAAGGGCACAGCGATGAGTTGGCAGAACTGATTAAAGAAGGACAAGAAGTAGGTATTGAAATCGGAAACTATCGTATACCTGTAGATCAGAACGGAAATATATCTGGTGGTTTGAAGGTTTCTTCATTCCGTCCTTATCTTGGACTAGGTTTCGGAAGAGCGATTCCTAAGAAACGAATTGGCTTCATGTTCGAAATGGGTGTGCAATTCCATAACACTCCCAAAGTATATACCAATAACGGAGATTTGTCTGATTTAACAGCAGAAGCTGATAATGATTTCACTGATATCATAGACAAACTTACTGTCTATCCGGTACTTAGGGTTCACTAAATAAGTTTAGATACACTGGAAATCAGTATATTAATACACGTTACTTTTGCCTATATCACTGTTTTTGTGTAATTTTGAGTGTTAAATCCTTCCCGATGCAAGCGAATTATAGTA
>ENA-OQBT01000024-OQBT01000024.1-human-gut-metagenome-genome-assembly--contig:-NODE-24-length-88910-cov-8.410202_pt1 | contig 88910 bp, 91 predicted proteins | sample MGYA00242749_ERZ504557 | MGnify/ENA primary metagenome ERZ504557 (study PRJEB26092, sample SAMD00036243) | human gut metagenome | host: Homo sapiens | study: EMG produced TPA metagenomics assembly of...
ATTACAGATACCTTGAATTTATCTCATCCTTTGATGATCACAGCAGCGGCAGGAAGAAATTGGATGAAGTCAGTCATTCCCGGAGGGAAAAGGAACGAACCTATCGCGGATTCAACTTTTTTGATTCCCGTGATCTGTCTGTACTGGAAGCCATCAGCAAAGGGGAATACATGACATTCGGGATACAAGGAAACCCGGCGTCCAGCATTCTTGGCAGCTTCCGTCTTCTCAGAAACTTCGAGATAAATGGCTTCTGTCATTTTCCCAGAATGTTGATGGCTTTTTTTAATACATCAAGCGCATCTTGGGCGTCACGTAATTCACGTCTGAGACGAGCGATTTCTTTCTGTTCATCAGAAGCATAATTACCGGAACCACGAACAGAGATATCGCCAGATTCCCGGAAATCTTTCAGCCACTTTGTTAAAGTGCTGTATCCGATTCCGAGATTTTCCGCACATCCACGTACACCTAAATCCTTATGATCTTCGTAGTACTGGATTGCATCAAGTTTAAACTGTTTGTCATGTTGTCTTGCCATATGAGATCCTCCTTCAGCATGTCTCTATTGTACCATGCTTATGTGTATTTTGGGATTTCTCTTTTGGCTTGTACTATTTATATTCTAACTCCTGACGATGATTCAGAATATAAGTGGATTTATAGGAAGCATAAAAAGGATTTGGTGTGGATGCAATATTTACATCGGATGATATAGTACCGCTGGGTTTAATGCTGCAGGAATGTTTTTACGACAGGTTCTGCTTCGGAGAGGGATTCCATTTTAGTTGAAAGAGCGGAAGATTGCAGAATGAATCAATAAAGATGTAGAAAAATTACAGAAAATCTTAAAAAATTCCCATAGATTTTGTTTGAAATATACTACTATGTTTATAGCAATATGTGGGATAGAAATACACAAGGAGGTATTTTGATGAAAGATATAGCAAGTATACTTTCAAAAGTAGATGCAGAAGAAATGCTGACAAAAGAGGATGCAGTGACATTGCTCAATATAGACAATCAGTCGAAAGTATTTTATGAGCTGATTGCGAAAGCAAATGAACTTTCCAGAAAAGAGTATGGAGACAAAGGATACATTTTCGCGCAGATTGGATTAAACAGTGAGCCTTGTTCCGGTAACTGTGGATTGCGGTAGAATTGCTTGATAAAATGAAAGGCTGTAAAAACTTTATTTTAGCACCCGGATGCGATATGCCTTATGATGTTCCTGTGGAAAATGCAATCGGAGTTGCACAGGCAGTTTATGAGACAGATTCTGTAAGAGAAATGTTAAAGAACTATGTGGCAGAAGACGAAGATATTGAAGTAGAGCTTCCGGATTATGAGCACTTAGAAAAACCACTGGTAGAGGTATTTACTCTGGATTCTGCGACATGTGCGGCATGTACCTACATGATGGGCGCAGCAAATGAAGCGAAAAAGACATTTGGTGATGCGATTGATATGGTAGAGTATAAATTTACGCTCAAAGAGAATATCGCAAGATGTAAAAAGATGGGCGTTCCGAATCTGCCGTCCATGTACATCAATGGTGAATTGAAATTCCGTTCTCTGGTACCATCTAAAGAAGAATTGGAAGGCGCGATCCGTGCGGCAATGAAATAATGAGTAGACTGTATTTGATCACCGGGTTTCTGGGTGCAGGAAAGACAACATTTTTAAAACAGTTTATGAAACAATTCTCTTCGGAACGGATGCATATTATTGTGAACGAGTTTGGAAAAGGGGGCATTGATGGAGAACTGCTTTCGGAGTTGGGGATTGCACTGGACGAGATCAACAATGGCTCGATCTTTTGCTCGTGCAGGCTGGATAAATTTGAGAATGTATTGCAGCAGGTATTACAGGAGAAGCCGGATGTGATTATAGTAGAAGCATCAGGCTCTCCGATCCCACAAATGTTAAGAAAATATTGAATCAGAGGGAAAAATTTCCAGGATTGGAATATATGGGATGAGTCTGCCTGCTGGATGCACGGCAATTTCCGAAAGTGTATGAAACGGCAGTTGTAGTAAAAAAACAGATTCAGGTATCAGATCTGCTGCTTCTGAACAAGAAGGATCTTGTAAAAACAGAAGAGATAGAGCAGATTCAAAAGATTCTGAAGGCCCATCGACCGGATTTGCCGTTGCATATGACATCATATGGCATGATGGAAGAGAGGTGGCTGCAGGAGATGCAAAAGCCAAATCTGGAAACAGAAGAACAGCTGTTGCAAACTGCAGATGTGACTTTGCGAAAATATCTTCTGCACATTCAAGAAGAGATAAAATTAGAAACACTTTCTCATTTTCTGAATATGCTTTTAGTGGATACATTTCGAATCAAGGGCTTTGTATATCTGGAAGACACGTGGTATCTGGTCAATGCTGTAGGAAATATGTTGTATATCGAACCGTGTAGTGAGAAAAAAGAAACGCAGAAAAATATACTGGTTATTTTATCAGGATATGGACTGCCAACGAAGAAAGCAATCAGGAAAGCAATGGAATGGTATCCGGAGGTTGTTTTAAAAATTGAATAAGGGAAATTCATCAAATCACCACTTTACCTTAAAAAAGTACTTGACAAATCCTAAATAGGACATTACAATTAAAAACATCAAAAGCAAAACCGATGAGAAAGAAGAGTAGGTTTTAAAAGAGATCACAGAGAGCAGCAGGCGGTGAGATTGCTGTATGGATTTTAATTCTGAATGGACTTTCGAGGGCGGCCTGAAATGAAAAGAGTAGGCGTCGTCGGGAACCGAACCCGTTATCAATCAGGAGCGTATGTCAGTACGTGAGAAAGTGGACATTTGTCAATTTGAGTGGTACCGCGATAATGAATTTGTATTTATTACCGTCTCAAGCATATAGCTTGGGGCGGTTTTTTTATACGATCATTGCAGAGCATCCACCCTGTATCCACATGATCGGCTCCTTTGCTTTTGGAATATAGTAATAGAAAAGGAGAACCAAATTATGAAAAAGAGAGTATTCGCAGTTATTTTAGGAAGTGTAATGGCAGTCAGCCTGATGGCATGTGGAACAAAGGAAAATGAGACAAAAGATGGTACCAAAACATATACAGTAGGGATTTCCCAGTTTGCAGAGCATGCCTCTTTGGACAACTGCAGAGAGGGATTTATTGAAGGACTCAAAGAAGCCGGATTTGAGGAAGGAAAGAATCTTACGATCAAAGAGGAGAATGCGGCGGCCGATCAGGGAACAGCAAAGCAGATCAGTGATGGATTTGTTTCAGACGATGTGGATCTGATCTGTGGAATCGCCACTCCAAGCGCGCAGGCGGCATACAATTCAGCAATGAATACAGAGATTCCGGTAATCTATACAGCAGTGACAGATCCAAAAGCAGCAAAGCTTGCAAATGACGATGGAGCTCCGGTGGGAGAGGTCACAGGAACCAGTGATGAGCTTCCGATCAAAGAGCAGCTGGAGATGATCCGCGAGATGCTGCCGGATGCAGAGAAGATCGGGATCCTCTATACAACAAGTGAAGTGAACTCTGTATCAGCAATTGAGAAATATGAAGAGCTGGCAGGAGATTACGGATTTACGATTGTGAAAAAAGGTGTGACGCAGACAGCAGATATTTCGCTGGCAACAGAAGAGATTTTATCCGAGGTGGACTGTCTGACAAATCTGACGGACAATACGGTTGTAAATTCTCTGGCAACGATTCTTGACAAAGCCAATGAAAAGAAAATCCCGGTGTTTGGAAGCGAGATTGAACAGGTGAAACTGGGATGTCTGGCAGCAGAGGGGTTGGATTATGTGGCGCTTGGAAAACAGACCGGAAAGATGGCAGCAGAGATTTTAAAAGGAGAGAAGACGGCGTCTGAGATGAACTATGAGACGATTTCTGAACCTGGACTTTATATCAATACAAAGGCAGCAGAAGAACTGGGAGTTACGGTAGACGAGACACTGCTTGAAGGTGCAGCGGAAACGTTTGACAGTATTTCAAAGTAAAAAGTAGAAACGGAGAGGAATTGAGATGGACATTTTTGTAACGATTTTGGAACAGGGACTGATTTACGGAATCCTTGCTCTTGGAGTTTATATCACATATAAAATTCTGGATTTTCCGGATCTGACAGTGGATGGAAGTTTTCCGCTGGGGGCTGCAGTGACGGCGACAATGATCACACAGGGAGTGAATCTGTACCTGACCATACCGGTCTCTTTTCTGGCAGGAGCAGCAGCCGGAATCTGTACAGGATTGATCCATGTCAAAGGAAAGGTCAGGGATCTCCTCTCCGGTATCATTATGATGACTGCGCTGTGGACGATCAATCTCAGGATTGCAGGGAAAGCAAATGTTCCGATTTTTGGAGAAGAGAATATTTTCGACAATGAGACAATGAATGGGATTTTCTCAGGCGGGGCAGCGAAATATAAAGTTCTTGCAGTAGTACTTATTCTTGCAGTGATCGTGAAAATAATTCTGGATCTGTATCTGCAGACAAAATCCGGATTTCTTCTGAGGGCTGTGGGAGATAATGCAAATCTTGTGACTTCCCTTGCAAAGGATCAGGGAAATGTAAAGATTTTAGGACTGGCGATCGCCAACGGAATGGTTGCTATGGCAGGCGGAATTTTCTGTCAGGAGCAGAGAGTATTTGAGATTTCCAGCGGTACAGGAGCTATCGTGATCGGGCTGGCAAGCGTGATCATCGGAACCAGCCTGTTTAAGAATCTGACATTTTTGAAAGCAACCACAGCAGTTCTGATCGGTTCTGTCGTTTACAAAGCCTGCGTGGCAGTTGCTTTGAAGTTTTTTGAACCACAGGATATGAAGCTGATCACAGCGGTATTATTCCTCGCGATCTTACTCATTGGAATGGAACGGAAAAAGAAGGTGAAGACAAATGCTTGAGTTAAAACATATTCATAAATATTATAATCCAGGAACAGTCAATGAAATGTGTCTGTTTGAAGATTTTAATCTGACAGTAGAACAGGGAGATTTTGTTTCTGTGGTAGGAAGCAACGGCTCCGGAAAGACTTCCATGCTTAATATCCTGTGCGGCAGTATTCCGGTAGAAGCAGGACAGATTCTGATGCATGGGGAAGATATTTCCCGCATGAAAGAGTATAAAAGAAACCGGAAGATCGGAAGAGTGTATCAGAATCCGGCGCTTGGAACCTGTCCTTCCATGACAATTCTGGAAAATATGTCTCTTGCAGACAACAAAGGCAGTTTTTACGGATTGAGAAAAGGAATTAATAAAAACAGAAAGTCTCATTATCAGGAGCTATTAAGCCAGTTGAATCTGGGACTGGAAAATAAGCTGAATGTAAAAGTCGGTTCTCTCTCCGGCGGGCAGCGTCAGGCAATGGCACTTCTGATGTCAACCATGACACCGATCGATTTTCTGATCCTGGATGAGCACACAGCGGCGCTGGATCCAAAGACGGCAGATCTGATCATGGAACTGACAGATAAGATCGTGAAACAGAAAAACCTGACAACGATCATGGTGACACATAATCTCCGCTATGCAGTAGAATATGGAAACAGACTGTTGATGATGCATCAGGGGGAAGCAGTGATGGATCTGTCAGCAAAAGAAAAACAGGAATTGAAAGTAGAAGATATTTTGGAAAAATTCAATGCAATCAGTATTGAATGTGGAAATTAAGAGAAAGATAGCAAGTACAGATGTGATGTTACTGTTCAGAGGCTAACTTGAATCAAGAAAACCGATGGCATAGACTATAACCAGTCGAAGCTATCGGTTTCCTTATTTAAAGAATTCTTCTTCCTCTTTTTGAATAAACGTGCTACAATACAAGAAAGCATTATTTCTGGTTTTCTAAGCGGAACGATTCCGCATCTTTTGTTCTAAAGTCATATCGGAAAATCTCTATGCTTTGATATCAACTAAAACAGCAGAGAGGTTTTTAGAAGAGAAGATGTCGGATTGGAAGGCCTCCTGCAACAATTCAATTGAAGGAGGAAGCTTTATGAAACAAACCACAGAACCCCCGGTAAACAGAATGTACAAGTCGCGAATTTTTGCCATGCTCTACCAGGAGAAGAAAGAACTGCTTGATCTGTACAATGCGATCAGCGGAAAGCATTACGAGGATCCGGAGCTTTTGGAGATCAACACGTTGGAAAATGCCATCTACATGACGATGAAAAATGATCTGTCATTTCTTATCGATTTTCGTCTTTCCCTGTACGAGCATCAGTCTACCTACAGTCCAAACCTGCCCTTGCGTAATCTTTTTTATATTTCAGACCTGTATTCGGGCATGACAAAGAACTCAAATCTGTATGGAACAAAGCTGGTGGAGATTCCGGCGCCGCAGTTCGTCATTTTTTATAACGGTATCAAGGAAATGCCGGATCGAACCGTATTAAGATTGTCGGATGCATACAGCGTAAAGGACGAGCATCCCGCATTGGAGCTGGCGGCAGTGATGCTGAACATTAACCGGGGACATAACGAAAAATTAAAGGAACTGTGCAAATCTCTGAAAGACTATTCCGAATATACTGCAAGAGTACGGGAATATGCCAACATAATGCCGATTAGTGAAGCTGTAGAGCAGGCAATATGTGAATGCATTCAAGAAGGAATTCTGGCAGAGTTTTTGACGCAAAACCGAGCGGAGGCGAAGCAAGTGAGTATTTATGAATATGATGAAGAGAAGCATATGAGACAGGAGCGGGAAGCGTCCTGGGAAGAGGGATGGACAACTGGCAGAATGGAACTCCTAAAGGAACTAATTCAAAAGAAATTGTCAAAAGGAATGTCGGTTTCTGAGATTGCAATAGAACTGGAAGAGGAAGAAGCTTTAATTTCTGAATTGATACAGGAGTTGGAAAAATAGAGTTAGTGTTTGATCCAAATGAAATAAGTCAAGGAACTGCATTGTGTCAGTTCCTTGACTTTTAAATTTTTTGCTATTCTACAGATTTTAATGCGCTGAGCATATCTAAGTATTTGAGTTTTCGATTCATTATGTATCCTAGAATAAATGTAATGACTGCAATCAAAATGGCAGGAATCACAAATGCTTTTGCACAAAGAGCGGGGTTAAACATCACTTCATCCGGTGGAACAACTGCCAGTATGTACTGGTAAAGCAGATCACCGACTCCAAATCCTGCTAAAATACCGAGCAGGGAAAGGAGTATTGTTTCCCGGTAAATATAGAGTGTTACTTCTTTGTCGTAGAATCCGAGAACCTTAATGGTTGAGAGTTCACGGATACGCTCTGCCACATTGATGTTGGTAAGGTTACAAAGGACTTAAAAAGATTCTTTTATACAGAGGCAATTGCGGAGACATTACTGGAATGGATCGTGAACAAAGAAAAGTATGACAGGCAGCAGACGATCGATTATATTTCTGTTATTTTCCGTACCGGGCTGCTGCTGCCATCAGGCAATATTCAGACGTGGCAAAATAAGTTTTATGATTTCAATAATCTGAAAAAACTTCTTGACAATAAAAAATATCCTCCGTATAATGGTTGAAAGTTAGGGAACTAACTATATAAAGAGAGAGGGATGGAATTATGCAGGATATAGAAGATAAGGAAAGGTACATCAATACCGGCAGGCTGATTCACATTCTTTCCAATCAGATGAAGCGCAGAAATGCGTCTGAAGCAGTGGGAGATGATGGCCTGACCACCATGCAGAAGCATGTGTTAAAGCATATTCTTTTGGAAACGATGCACAGGGAAGTATATCAGAAAGATATAGAAGAAGAGTTTCGAATCCGGAAGTCCACAGCCACAGGGATTTTGCAGCTCATGGAAAAAAATGGATTTATTTCCCGGGAAAGTTCGAAAAAGGATGCCAGATTAAAACGTATTGTACCGACTCCAAAAGCAGAAGCACTCAGACCTGAGATTCTGGAGCACATCAGAGATACGGAAAAGCGGCTGATACAAGGGATAGATCAGGAAGATGTAAAGATTTGCAGAAAGGTGCTTGTGCAGATGATTCAAAATCTTGCAGAAAACAAAACAGAAAATAAGGAGGAAGACGAGAACGATGAATAAAACACTTTTAAAATCAGTCCGGGAATACAAAAAGCAGTCTGTGTTGGCTCCATTTTTCGTAATCCTGGAAGTTTTAATGGAAGTTCTGATTCCGATGGAGATGGCGAAGATCATTGATGTTGGAATCATGCAGGGAAATTTGAGCTATATCGTACGGCGGGGATTGATTCTGGTCATTATGGCAATGCTGGCTCTGTATTTCGGTATTATAGCAGGAAAAATGGCAGCAATAGCAGGTGCAGGATATGCCAAAAACCTGAGACATGATATTTTTTATAAAGTTCAGGAATTTTCATTTAAAAATATTGACCGGTTTTCCACATCCGGTCTTGTAACACGTATGACAACAGATATTACTAACGTACAGATGGCGTATATGATGAGCATTCGTCTGCTGGCGAGAGCTCCGATCATGATTGTTTTATCCTGGATCATGACACTTTTGATCAATAAGAAAATTGCTTTACTGTTCCTGATCATCATACCGCTGCTTGGAGGAACACTGATCTTTATTGCAAAGAAAGCGCATCCGCATTTTATTAAAGTATTTGATGAGTATGATATTCTGAATAATTCCGTACAGGAAAATGTCAATGCATCCCGCGTGGTAAAAGCCTTTGTACGGGAAGATCACGAAATTGAAAAATTCCATGGAATTTCAAAATATGTCTATACATTATTTACAAAAGCAGAAAAGATCGTGGCATGGAACTCACCGGTTATGCAGTTTACGATCTATACGGCGATGCTTCTGATGGTAGCGATCGGAGGAAGAGAAATTGTATTCGGTGCGATGGAAATCGGAGAAATGACCAGTGTGATCGTGTATGCGTTCCAGATCATGATGGCTCTGATGATGGTTACATTTGTATTTGTTATGATCATGATCGCAGAAGCGTCTACAGACCGTATTACGGAAGTTCTGACGGAAGTTCCGGAGATGCAGGACAAAAAGAATGCGGTTACAGAAGTGGCAGACGGAGAGATCCGGTTTGAGCATGTAGATTTCAGTTATGCGGGAGAAGGCGGAAATCTTTCGTTAAAAGATGTCAATCTTCATATTAAATCCGGACAGACGATCGGGATCATCGGAGGAACCGGAAGTGCGAAATCAACATTGGTACAGCTGATCCCGAGACTTTATGACGTGACAAAAGGAACTGTAAAAGTCGGCGGACTGGATGTCAGAGAGTATAATCTGGAGGCACTGCGCGATCAGGTATCTATGGTATTGCAGAAAAACGTTCTCTTTACAGGAACGATTTACGATAATATCCGCTGGGGAAATGAACATGCCAGCGAGGAAGAGGTTCAGAGAGTCTGCAAACTTGCACAGGCAGATGGATTCGTAAAAGAATTTCCGGCAGGTTATCATACGATGATCGTGCAGGGCGGAAACAATGTTTCCGGCGGACAGAAGCAGCGTCTGTGTATTGCACGGGCACTTCTGAAAAAACCGAAGATTCTGATTCTGGATGACTCCACAAGTGCGGTAGATACAAAGACAGATGCGCTGATTCGAAAAGCATTCCGGGAAGAAATTCCGGATACTACAAAGATCATCATTGCGCAGCGAGTTTCTTCTATAGAAAATGCAGACCAGATCATTGTACTGGATGAAGGAAAGATCATGGGAGTCGGCACATCCGAAGAATTGCTTGCGACAAATGAAATCTACAGAGAAGTATATGAATCTCAGGTAAAGGGAGGTGAGGACGATGAATAGAAAACCAAAGGTTTCAAAAGAAAATTTACAGACCGCAAAGCGGCTTTTAAAATATGTGACCGGAACGTACAAGGTTCGGTTTGTGATCGTATTTATCTGTATTTTGTTAAGTTCGATCGCATCAATTTCGGTATCATTGTCCCTCAAGTTTTTAATCGATGATTTTATCAGTCCTCTGATCGGACAGAAAGATCCGAATTTTGCAGAACTATATCGGGCACTTGCGGTGCTTGGAAGCATTTTCCTGATGGGAGTCATTGCTACATTTACTTATACACGACTGATGGTCTACATTGGTCAGGGTGTTCTTAAAAAAGTAAGGGATGATATGTTTGAACATATGCAGACTCTTCCAATCCGTTATTTTGACCAGAATACGAATGGTTCTATCATGAGTCTTTACACGAATGATACAGATACGCTCAGACAGATGATCAGTCAGTCGATCCCACAGGCACTGATGTCCTTTTTTACGATTATCGTAACCTTTATTTCAATGCTGATCTTAAGTCCGCTGCTTACAATTTTAGCAGTTCTGATCATTGGTCTTATGATCTTCGTAACAAAAAAGATCGGTGGAAACAGTGGAAAATATTTTGTTCGTCAGCAGAAATCTCTGGCAGATGTGACTGGATTTGTGGAAGAGAGAATGAACGGACAGCGCGTAGTAAAAGTGTTCAACCACGAAAGAAAGTCAGAAGAAGAATTTGACAAACTCAACGAGGCGCTCTTTGAAAGTGCTGCACAGGCGAATACCTTTGCAAATATGATGGGACCGGTAATCGGAAACATCGGAAACCTGCAGTTTGTACTGGTCTCTGTACTTGGAGGATTCCTTTCTATTATGGGAATCGGAGGGATCACTCTGGGAGTTATGGCATCTTATCTGCAGTTTACAAAGAGCTTTACACAGCCGTTTATGCAGGTGGCGCAGCAGTTTAACTCCATTGTTATGGCACTTGCCGGAGCAGAGCGTATTTTTGCTCTGATCGATGAAGAATCGGAAAAAGACGAGGGATACGTAACACTGGTCAATGCGAAAAAAGACGAGAACGGCAATATTATCGAATGCAAAGAAAGAACCGGAATGTGGGCCTGGAAGCATCCACATTCGGCAGACGGAAGTGTGTCTTATACAGAACTGACCGGAGATGTGCGTTTTGAAGATGTGACATTTGGATACAACGAAGATAAAGTGATCTTAAAAGATATCAGTCTGTTTGCAAAACCGGGACAGAAGCTGGCATTTGTCGGTTCTACCGGAGCAGGAAAAACAACCATCACGAACCTGATCAATCGCTTTTACGATATTCAGGAAGGAAAGATCCGGTATGACGGAATCAATATTACAAAGATTAAAAAGGATGATCTGAGACGTTCCCTCGGAATTGTACTGCAGGATACCCATTTGTTTACAGGAACCATTATGGATAATATCCGTTATGGAAAACTGGATGCTACTGATGAGGAAGTATACGAGGCTGCAAAACTGGCTCATGCAGATCAGTTTATCAAAATGCTTCCGAAGGGATACGACACTATGTTAAGCGGTGATGGAGAAGAGCTTTCACAGGGACAGAGACAGCTTCTTTCCATTGCGAGAGCAGCAGTTGCAAATCCGCCGGTACTGATTCTGGATGAAGCAACTTCCAGCATTGATACCCGTACGGAGAGTATTGTGCAGAAGGGTATGGATAACCTGATGAAAGGACGTACAGTATTTGTTATCGCGCACAGACTTTCTACGATTCGCAACAGTGATGCGATTATTGTTCTGGAACACGGAAAGATCATCGAGCGTGGAGATCATGCGGATCTGATCAAAATGAAAGGAACGTATTACCAGTTATATACCGGAAAACTGGAGCTTTCATAAAAATTTACTGTGAATGGCAGACCATAAAGCGGATGGAGTTTTCTTACAGAAAGTGTAAGTGTTTTTCATCCACGATACGGCTTATAATATTCTTATCACGAAAGGGAGGGATATTATGAGCCGTACTATTTTGGAAATAGAATCGTTGTACAAAACATATGGGGAAAAGGAGAATGCAGCAGAGGCACTCAGAGGAATCTCGTTTCAAGTATATCAGGGAGAATTCCTCGGAATTATGGGAAGCAGCGGTTCGGGAAAAACGACGCTGTTAAATTGTATTGCTTCGGTTTTAAGACCTACACGAGGTAGGATTCTTCTGAAAGGACAGGATATCGGAATGTATACGGATGCTCAGCTGGCAGCGTATCGGGGAAGACAGATCGGGTATCTGTTTCAGCAGTTTGAATTGCTGGATAATCTGACGGGTGGAGAAAATATTCTTTTGCCGGCACAGATTCACAAAATGCCGGAAAAGGAAAGCAGAAAAAGGATGCAGAAGCTGGCGGAATATTTTGAGATCGAGGAGGTGCTGGAAAAGTTTCCGAATCAGATGTCCGGAGGACAGAAGCAGAGGGTAGCCGCATTAAGAGCGCTTCTTTTGCATCCGCAGATCGTACTGGCAGATGAGCCGACCGGTGCGCTTGACAGCCGAAGTGCACGAAGTCTGATGGAGCAACTCTCCGGAGTGAATCGAGAGGATGAGGCTGCGGTTCTGATGGTGACACATGACGCACAGGCTGCGAGTTTTTGTTCCAGAATTTTGTTTATTCAGGATGGAAAAGTATTTCATGAATTACGGAAGCGAGTCGGGGAGGAGACAAACCGGGAATTTTATGAGCGCATTTTGTCCGTGATGGCGCAGTTGGGAGGAGGAAGCAATTATGTTCTCTGAACTGATCAGACGAAACAGTAAACGAAACCGGCAGGAAAACACGCTGTATTTTGTTACGATGATTCTCACGGTGGCGGCATTTTATATTATCCTTGCGCTGGATCATCAGGATGTGATGATCTTTCTGAAAGAGATGGAGAGAGATGCTGTAAACAAGCTGCTGATGCTGATTCCGATTTTATATGTGGTATCTCTGTGCCTGCTTTATTTCCTGGTATATTTTACGGATAAGTATCAGATGGAACGGCGAAGTCATGAGTTTGGAACCTATGTGATGCTTGGTATGAAGAAAAGAAGTCTGTTTCAGATGCTTTTTCTGGAAGATCTGCGAAATATTGTGTATGCGCTTGTGATCGGGATCCCGGGGGCGCTGCTGATCTCGGAACTTACAAGCCTGATTACGGCGAAGCTTGCAGGATTTGGAATTCTGCGTCATCAGTTTACATTTTCCGGTTCGGCTGCATTGTGGACAGTTATTGGGATTTGCGGAATTAAAATGCTTGCCCGGTTTGTGCTTTGCATCAAGCTTTGGAAAAAAGAGGTTTATGAATTGTTATCCCGTGAACAGAAAGAAAAACAGCGTGCATTTTCGCCCATAAAAACGTGTGTGAAGCTGATGATGGGAATCATTCTTCTGGCAGTAGCCTATGGGATCGGATGCGGGATACTGAGTTCGGAACTTGGGATAAAACGAATGTTTCGTATGACTGCAATTTTATGTTTTTGTGGAGTACTCGGTACATTCTTTTTCTTTCAGGGCCTGGCATATCTATTTGATAGGATATGCAGAAAACTTCCAGGGAAAAAGCTCTGGACATTTACATGCCGTCAGCTGCAGGAAGCGGTATTTTTAAAATCATCTTCGTTGGCAATTTCTTCCCTTCTGATTCTGTTTGCGATCATATGTTGTTCCTATGGAGTCGGGATGAGTGGGCAACTGGGACAACAGGATACGGCAGGGATTGATTTTACATTTGACGAGAAAAAAGAAACGTTAGAAGAAGTGCTGTCATCTCAGAAAGTAGACCAATATTTTTCCAATCTGTTTGAAGTACGAAATGGATTACTTTGGACAGATCTGGATTTTACGGAAGGTATGGAGGAGCGAAAAGTATATGCATATGACTGTGAGGAATTATATGAGCGTCTGAAAAACAGATTGAATCCATATTCTTGGGAAGAATCCCCATTTTTGATCGCAGAATCAGGGTACAATGAGATTTTGCGTTCAAAAGGAATGGAACCTTTGAACTTAAAGGAACATCAGATGGCAATTTACGGGCACCCCACATATTTGTCGGATGAGACTGCAAAGAGCGTAGAGAAACTTCTGAAAGAGAAAGTCTTTGTGCAGATAGAAGAGACCGATTATGAAATCATTCCAAGAGTATGCAATGACAATCTGGTGGCAGACCGGATGTTGACGATTATGTATGGTTTTATTGTACCGGATGAGGTTTTTGATGTCTTTGTAGCAGACGGAAGCTATTCTTACTGGAACGGGATTCTTGATCCGGTTCTGGTAAAGGAGGAAGGATTGCTCAAAGCAGTGATGTCTGTCAATGACCGTCTAAAAACAACCGATCTGCATTATGAAAGTTATCTGGGAACAGCCGGACGGCATATGTTTTATCAGGTGGCATTGGGATATACGACGATCTATCTGGCTGTGATTTTTTTGATTATCGCAAATACACTCATTGGAGTTCAGTTTTTAATTCAGCAGGAGAAGACCGGGGCACGCTACAGCGTTCTGCTTACACTGGGAAGTAACTACAAAGAGCTCTGTCATTGTGCGAAAGTTCAGATCTGGTGGCACTATGGACTGGTATTGAGCGTTGCATTTTTCAGTAGTGTGTTTGGGGTCTGGACATTGTTCCGGCTGATTGGACAGGTGCAGGAAGTAAAAGTTTTCTGGCAGATGGCAGGAAGTGTGTTTCTTTTCTTGTGTCTGATAGAAACAGCTTATATAATAGGGGTTATAAAGACAAGCAATCGCAGGATTTTGAAATTTATTCAGAGAAAACGGCAGGAGTAGAAGACAGGCATGCAAAAAATCATGATCGTAGAAGACGATGAATTCCTTCGGGAAGAACTGGAAAATATTTATCATAAGGCAGGCTATGAGGTATGCTGTGTAACGGATTTTCCAGAAACCGGTGCTGTCTGTGAGGCAGAGCATCCGGATTTGTTAGTGCTGGATCTGGGACTTCCGGGAATCAGTGGATTTGCACTTTGTAAAGAAATACGAAAGAAAGGCAGCCTTCCTATTCTTGTGCTGACCTCCAGGGATAAAATGCAGGATGAGTTGAAAGCACTGGAGCTGGGAGCTGACGAATATCTGACGAAGCCGTGTCATAAAGACCGTCTGCTGGCAAGGACAGAAAATCTGCTGAAACGGGCAATGGGGAATGCACATTTACTGGATGGAGACGATTTTCTTTTTGATACCAGAACCTATACGGTCTGTCAGGGGAAAGATGCCTGTCATATTCCGGAAAATCAGGGGAAGATCTTAAAAATTCTTTTGGAATATGCAGGAACAGAGGTGAAAAAAGAATGCATTTCAAAGGTATTGTGGGGAACAACCGAATACATTGATGAAAATGCGCTTCAAGTCAATGTGACAAGGCTGAAAAAGACATTAAAAGCGCTTGGTCTGGAGAATCGGATAGAAACAATCCGTGGCAGAGGATATCGGTGGAAGAGAGAGCAGTAATATGGAATATATCAGACGAATCTGGAGCGAGATCAAAGAAGAAAAAATATGGTTTGTGATCCTTATGTGTACAGAACTGGTATCGCTATTCTTTCTGTGGCTGTCGGGGATAGAGCAGTTCAAAGTTCTGGCAGGACTGGAAACCAGTTGTTTTGTAATTATTTTCTTGTATGCAGTAATCTGGAACGTAAGGAAAGAGCAGAAAAAGAAAGAGCGGTTTCTTACATTTCTGGCGGATCCGAGTGAAGAAAATGAGAGACTTGCGATCGGGGGAGCAGGAAATGAAGAACAGGAAATCCTGCGGGAGATCGGGGTATATCTTCGAAAAGCATACAGGCAGGCTGATGCAGGGAGGATACAGGAAGAAGAATATGAACGGTATGTAGAATTATGGACACATGAAGTGAAAATTCCATTATCTCTTTTTACACTTTTGCTTGAGAACAGAAGTGAGGAGATGTCACCGACAGTATACAAAAAAATGGAGCATGTCAGACTGCAGATGCAGTCCTATGTAGAGCAGATGTTATATTATGCCAGGGTTAAAGCAGTGAATAAAGAGTATTTGTTTGAAGAGATAAGTCTGGAAGAATGCTGCCGGGAGGTGCTGGATGAATACCGTCTGTATCTGGAAGAAAAGCAGATCCTGGTGCAGTTGGATCTGAAAGAGAAAACCGTACTGTCAGACCGGAAAAGTCTGTGTTTTATGCTCAGTCAGCTGATCGCGAATTCCATCAAATACACAGGATATGAAGCCGAAAAGTGTCCGAAGCTGAAAATCAGTTCCGGAAATGAGAACAACAGAGTCAGCCTTTCTGTCTGCGACAATGGGTGTGGCGTAAAACCATATGAACTCCGCTATCTTTTTGAAAAAGGATTTACAGGAGAGAACAGCCAGAAAAAATCGACAGGGATGGGATTGTATCTGGTACGGCAGATCGGACAGGAATTAAAGATAGAAGTAGAAGCAGTGTCGGTCTACGGAAAAGGAATGGAAATCAGACTCTGGTTTCCGGTGGTGTAGGGCAGTTCCATGTGGAACTGCTCTGTTACTGTGGCTTGCAGAGTTATTGTTTACAGTAACTTTTTACAGGATATTTATGGAAATTTAATTGTATCCTGATCAAAATTCAAGTATAATAAAACCAATCTTGAAAGGAGTCCCTTTCAATTTTCAAATATGGCAAAGAATTGCCATTCAAAAGTTATTCCCAGATAAAGAGTAAAGAGATGGATAAAAGAATAGAGGGAGTTTGTCTGTATTTGCGATTGTGAAACATCGCGTCAAAAGATATAATAAAATCAACGATATAGATACATACTCGCCGAAATATTCTGGTTTCCATCAGAACAAAGGAGGAGTGTGTATGAAGAAAGAAAAAACAACACAATTTTTAATGAAGCCAAAGGTAGATTTCTGTTTTAAAGAACTGATGCAAGATGAAGAGGTGCGCAATGCATTTCTGGCAGCAGTACTTGGGATCAATCTGGAAGAAATCGTTGAGAGCAGGATTTTGCCGTCCCACCTGCGTCAGAAAGACAAAGATGATAAACTGGGGATTCTGGATGTACGGGTATTGCTAAATAATAAGGAGCAGATCGATATTGAAATCCAGGTGACATCCAGTGAATACTGGGTAGAACGTACCTTGTTCTATCTGGGAAAGATGTTTGTGGATCAGCTAAAACCGGGAGAAGACTATCAAAAATTAGAAAAATGTATTCATGTCGGGATTTTAAATTTTACATTGTTTGATGATGAAGAATACTATTCCCGCTTTCATTTCTGGTCGGATCAGGGAAGAAAGATGTATAGTGATAAGTATGAAATCCATACGCTGGAACTTCCCAAGCTGGCAAAACATGAGTATCCGGAGACAGAACTGTTGAAATGGCTTCAGTTTATCAATGCAGAGAGCAAGGAGGAATTTGAAATGGCAGCGGAAAAAAGCGAATATATTAAGAAGGCGTATGAGGATCTGAACCGGATCAGTGCAGATGAAGAAAAGCGTCTAGAATATGAAGCAAGAGAGCGTGCGATTCGAGATCACCAGTATTTTTCTACTGTTTACAAAGAAACTGGGCTTAGAGAAGGACGAAAAGAAGGCCTAAAAATAGGCCGACAGGAGGGGCGACAGGAGGGGCTGCAAGAGGGCCGGCAGGAGGGCCTACAAGAGGGGCGACAGGAGGGCCGGCAAGAAGGCATACAGGTCGTGGTAGAGTTGCTTCGGGAAATGGGAATGGAGAAAGAAATTGTATGTGTAAAAATTCAGGAAAAATTTCAGTTTTCTCTGTCAGATGCAGCGAAGGAGGTAGAAAAGTACTGGAAATCATAGAGGAAGCCGAAAAGGAGGCATCATTAAAAATTCATAATAAAATTCCCTGACAGCATTTTGGTTGCTGTCAGGGGGCTTAAAAACGAAAATTTAATCTATAATTTGCGGGAAACGAATAAACACACGTGTTCCGATACCTTCCTGACTTTCGATAAAGACGCCAGAACAACACTGGAAATGAATCGAGAGGGCAGGCGGAAACTGCCCTCTCTATATCTTAGGAAAATGATGTAAAATGTAAATTAGAAATCTAATTCATATAAAGTTCCGATTTCCTGGGACAGAACATCACAGCCGTTTTCTGTTACGGCAATGCCTTTTTCCCAGCGAACACCAAAGGTATCTGTTGAAATGAAGGTATCGATTTGGAATGTCATGTTTTCCAGTAAATTGTAGTTGGAATCAGTCTCTACCCAAGGAGCTTCTACTTCGATCATTCCCGTGCCATGTAAAGGTCCATAAACAAAATTATCTTTAAATCCATTGTCTACATAATAGTTATAAAAGTTTTTGGCGATCTGAGATGCCGGGATTCCAGCTTTAATTTGTTTTTGAGTCCACCGATGAGCCTCTAATCCGAAAAGAACCACTTCTCTGCGTCTTCCTTCCAATTTTCCCAATACGATTGGATAACCGACAGCGGCAGAGTACCCATCAATCCTTGCGGATAAATTTAATTGTACGATTATCATTCTTCTAATTCCCGGTACGAAGACCGTGAAATAGCATGTCTGGTAGAGGACTCGGAGAAAACGTACATAGGGAGTCCTTCATATTCTGCACCATTTTCATAAATTACGCGCTGAGCGACTCCGACCATTTGCAATTCGGTCATTCCTGGTTGTATTTCCTGAATAACCTGCTGCATTGCCAATTCAGCAATGCGATATCCTTCTCTTAAACAATTGATCTCATTTTTTGATTTTACAGATCGCAAAGCAGTCATGATATGATCTGCGCGTACGATTTCAGCATCTGGAAAAGCAGCTCTGATTCCATCCATAATCACAACGGATGTATCCAAATAGCTGGCTACGCCAATCCGGATATTTTTTTGTGTCACTCCAATTGCATGAAATACATCCTGGAAGGTATCTGGAGTTAATTCCGGATAGGCTGGGTCTGCACTCTCTCTATATTCCTTTAAAATAAAAATCTTTTCAATCTTAGAACGGTCAGCGGCAAAATAGCGGCTTTCAGGCCCTACCATAAGGGCAGCATCTCCGGATGCAGAGATGGCAACCCCGGCACGTTCAAAAAGTGGCCAGAAGCCAGAAAAATATCTTGCATTTGCGTAATCAGCTTCATTCGAATTGACAATCAGAACATCAAGATGTTCTTTTTCAATCAGCTTTGCAGCATTTTGGATTCTTTCCTGGTATTCATGATCAGGTATAAAAATTCTTTTGTTTGTACTCATTGTTTTCTCCTTTTCTATCATTTGATATGGTTGATGTCAGGCTAATTTGTGTTGTACCCGGGTGTTGTATAAAAAGCTACAGTTCTCGGATCAGCTCTGCCGTATTGTGCGATGACAGGACAATCACTTTCCAGCATAATGGCATATTGTTCGCTGATAGGCACAGTATAGTTCCCAAAGTCCTGTTCACTATTTGTCCGAAGGCATCGTACACGTCTGGCATTTACTGTGACCTCAGACAGTTGAACAGGATCTTTGTCTGTGAAAAACAAGGTAAGCGTAATATGTGCATCACAGTCACATGTATTCGTTATTATAATAGATTCATGTCCTGGTATACTGTTTACGCCTTCAGGCGGACATTCCGCATCTGGAAATATCCAGATTTTACTTCCATAATTCATAAAGTTCACCTCATAGTTAGTCGTATAAGTTCGGGGCGATTTTATCCTCGTCCATATTTTGAGCATGGTACCAATAGCAAGGGGTTGCAATGTCGGAGACAGTTTCATTGTCTGCGATTTTTGTTAATGTTTCCACGGTAACCCGGCCCATTTCCATAGGAGCCTGTGTTACAGCACCTAGCATAATTCCGTCACGCACAGCAGTTTTGATCGTTGCTCCAGCGTCAAATCCAACCGCCAGGACATTTTGAGTTGGATCGGATCCTAAAACATTTAAATTGACATTGGCTGTTAAAATTCCTTCTGCGGCGACCTGATTAGAGCCATAAATAGCAACTGTGTCTTCTTTATTTAAAATTTTTGAAGCTTCTGTTGCACATAATTCTACGGTTGTCTGTGCAGGGACAGCAACTTCAATTACGATGTCCGCATCTGAGATATTTCCAGGATCCTTACAGTGGTCGGTATAATATTCATGTCCTGTTACGGCTACTTTTTTCCCGTCATTTTTCGCCAGTTCGCTAAATTTATCGATAAATCCCATTCCTCTGGAAATAATGGATTCAGAAGTTGCTTCCTGGTTGATTTCCCCAATTCTAACCGGTGAAGAAGCAGCAGCTAAGGTATCTTTTAAAGCATCGTACAAATTTTCAGCAGCTAATTCCCCTGCCTTATAGTTGTCACTTGCTATTGTGGAGTAGACAGATCCTTCCGGGGCATCTGGTACACCAGAGTCAAAACACACAACAGGGATTTTTTTATTGTAAGCTTTCTGCAAAGAGTCTAAGACAGAATTTTGATCGCAGGCAGCGATTCCAATCCCATCAGGTGAGCTGTTGATCGCGCTGTTGATCATATTTACCTGATCGGCAATGTCTGACTCAGTGTTAGGTCCCGTACAATTTACATCTACATTGAGATCAGCGGCAGCTTCCTGAATTCCAAGCGCAGCAGCCTGCCAATAAGAAGATTGATAGCTTTGCACGATAATCTCAAAATGATATTTGCCTTTGTCTTTATCAGTTGTATTATCTGCCTGCGTATTTTGTTCACCACATCCAAATAGACATGAGATGGATACACAACTAAGTAATATTGCTGTAATTACCTTTTTTTTCATGGAATGTACCTCCTTTTGATTTGGAATAAAAAGTGCACTCTTGATTATGCCCTCATTGTAAGAGTTTTGCTCAGCAGAGTCAACAAAAGAGGGTGAAATTAAAAAGCATTTTATTAAAACGTTTAACTATATTTACAAGATGGAAAGATTTGTGGTATTCTAAAAAAAAATGAAAGGGAAGTTATTTCATGGTAACAATAAAAGATGTCGCAAAAAAGGCAGATGTTTCGATTGCTACAGTTTCTAATTATTTAAATCGGACAAAACCTGTAAGCAAAGAACTTGGGGCAAGAATTCAAAATGCAGTGGATGAATTGGGCTATTCTCTCAATCTGAATGCAAAGATTTTGAAGACTGCACAATATATGGATATTGGTGTGATCTTACCGAGTTTAAATGATTCTTATTATGTGCAGCTTTTTCAAGGAATTAAGACGTATTTTCAAAATACGAACTATTTTATTAATTTGGTGTTTTCCAATAATATTCCCGAACTGGAAGTTACCATTGCTCAAAATTTGAAACGGAAACAAATATGCGGGTTGATTTTAGTTTCATGTCAGCCGGAAAATTGGAAATTTTATTACGATAATTTTACCTCGAAAAAAATTCCTTTGGTGTTGATCGACAGAAAAATATATGGATTGGAAACCAATTTTGTGTCTTGTAATAATCGAGTCCTGATTCGAAATATGGTGGATGAATTGCTGAAAAGAAAGATGGAAAACATATTTTTGCTGTCAGGGCCAGAGAAATTTTACTGTGAACTGGAATGCATGAAAGGAATGCGGGATGCATTTGAAAACAATGGAAAACAGAACGTTTCTGACTATTTTATTCAAACCAACATGGGGAAAGAAGATGCTTTCCGCAAGACATTACAGTTGTTAAAGAGGAAGAAACCGGATGCAATTGTTACAACATCAGAATCGCTGGCATTGGGGATTATTGAAGGGATTCGTTTGATCGGATATACAACGGTCGATATTCCGATATTTACGTTGGGAGAACAGCACTGGAATCTCCATACGCATTCTTTTGCAACCAATTCTCTGGTGCGTCCGGCTATGAATTTGGGAAAGACAGCTTCGAAATTATTATTAGAACAACTGGAATCACCATTGACAAAAGAATCGGAGAAAATTATATTGGCGGGATGCAGTTCAGACTGGGAGCATGAGAAGAGGTATCTGTCGGTAAAGAAAAAACCGGAATCAGAACAGAAAAAATTACGGGTTTTAATGTTGGATACCCCACAAGTCGAATCTATTTCCGGATTGATTCTTAATTTTGAGAAAAGAACAGGAATAAAAATGGAAATTATTACAATGCCTCATAATGAACTGTACAATACGATCTTAACGACGTATTCAGAAAATCAGGAAAAGTCTTATGATGTGTTTATGTATGATATGCCCTGGCTTTCCTTCCTGGCCGCAGAAGGAATTTTGGAAGACATTTCTGACAAAATGAAAGAGATGGATTTAGAACTCTTTTTCCCGGGAGCTCTGAAGTATTATAGTATGTTCAATGGTCGATATTTTGGAATTCCGTTTATGTATGCACCACAGGTACTTTTTTATCGAAAAGATTTGTTTGAAGATGTTGCGGTCAAAAAAGAGTACGAAAAGCAAAACAATATTTCACTGCGACCACCGGTTACATTGAAAGAATTTAATACAATTTCTGAATTTTTTTCCGATAAAACAAATATTATCGAATATGGAACTTCAATTCCAACGGCTTATAACGAATGCTTAACACCAGAAGTTTACATGAGATTGAAAGCATTTGGCGGACACATTTTTGATCAGGAAGGAAATGTAGTGTTTGAATCAGACCAGACACTGCGTGCATATATTAATTTCCTGCGAGCAATAAAATTTGCAAAACCAGACTATAGAATTGCAACAGATATGAGCGCAGCGCAGGATTTTATAGACGGAAAAATAGCAATGTTAATTTCCTATCCGTCATTCTTGAGAAATATTCCGGATTTGAGAAAAAATAGTATGATAGGTTCTATCGGGTATCATTTAATTCCCGGGCGAACCCCTTTATTGGGAGGGTGGAGCCTTGGGATCAATCAGCATTCTTCAAACAAAGAAGAAGCATTTCAGTTTTTAAAATGGACGTGCGAAGAACAAACAGCGAATTATACTACGTTGCTGGGAGGCTGACAGTTCTGACAAATACTTATGTAAATGATGAATTATCAGATTTGTATCCATGGCTGCCGTTATATTACTCTATTTATCAATATACGAAACCAGTTATTCCGCCAAAGCTGTTGAACAATAAGGTGATTCCACAGTGGGAAATTGATGAAGTAGTGTGTAAATGGTTATATAAATTATTAGATTCTGAAATAGAAGTGCGCGAGACAATCTCAGAAACGCAAAAAGCTTTGCAGATACTGGCAAAGCAATATCAATAAAAAAATTGCTGTAAAAGACTTTTTCAGTCATTTTACAGCAATTTTTCTTAGTCACGGAACATCTTCATGCCCATCCATTGCTGCATATGATCCAGCATCTTTTCATCCGGATCGATCAGGATACAGCTCATCGTCTGTTCAGCCGGGATTACAATGGCATAAGTACCTTCGCCTGTACCTGCGGAAAAATCTTTTGTCTTGTCTGCGTGTACAGAATCAAGACGGTGAGAATTTTTTGGCGCAATGATCTCAGCTGCTGGATATCCAGAGTCATGAGTTTTTTGCGTTTTGATTTACTGTAAATAGCGTCAATTTCCAGATCGTGGTTCAAAAGTGTATACTCATATTCTACATCGAGTTTCGGAAATACAAAGTAGTAAATCAGAACTCCGAGAAGAATCGTAACGAGAACTGCCAGAGAACCGATAAAAAGCATACCTCCGCAAAGCACGACTACGAGAGCGGCAATGCACAAAATACGGATCACGAGGTCCATAGGTCGGGATTTACGAGTAACTAATTGTTCATAAAGTGCGTCATTCATGTGGTATATTCCTTTCAGTATATAAATAATTCATTACCATAGAGGCGATCTTAAATGTCATGGCATCTTCAAACTGGCGAAGATCCAGACCGGTCCGCTTTTCAATCTGCTCCAGACGATAGATTAAAGTATTGCGGTGCATATGCAGCTGCCGGGAGGTCTCTGCGATATTTAAGTTATTCTGTAGAAACTTATTAACGGTTGCAGTGGTTTCTTCATCCAGTGCCTGTGGAATCTCCTCTCCGAAAATTTCATGAAGAAAATTCTCACACAACGAAGTTGGAAGACGGTAGATCAGACGTCCGATTCCAAGTCGGTTATATGGAAATACCGTCTGTTCGGAATAGAACAGCTTACCGACTTTCAGTGCAAGACTTGTCTCACGAAAAGCAGTGGAGAGATCCAGCAGATTATGCAGAGTCTTGCTGTACGAAACACGGACACGTGCCAGAGCTTCCGCGTTTACGGTATCCACGATCATGCGGGCAGTAAGATGTACAGTTTCCTGTGAAGAATCTGCCAGAGATCTGACAGGACAGAGAATGGCACAGGAAGCTTCTGTCAGCGGAATTCGAAATGCTCCTGACTGGGATGGAAAGAGATTCTTTAAAATCTCGGAAATATCTTCGTCCAGGCTGTGAGAAGTCTCCAGAAGATAAAGGATACGCGGCTCTTCCGGAGCAATGTGAAGACGGGCAGCCCGGTCATATACATTATATGTAGGGATGCTGTCTGTCATCAGGCTCTGAAGAAAATGAATCTTGTTATACTTTTCTTTGTATGCGGAGGAAAGGAGCTTTAACTGCTCCAGCGCTTTTGTCACTTCTTCTTCTGTTTCTGCGTGAATCTCCATAGAAATTCCGGTAATATGTCTGAGGTCTGTCAATGCTTTCTCTAATTCTGCTGTATGATTCATAGTGTTTCTCCCGGTAGACAGAGAAGGAGCTGCACAATCGTACAGCCCCCTGTCATTTTTAGTTATAACTATTTTAAAACATTAGTTTGTAATCGTCAACTCTGTTTCTTTGTCGAAGATGTGGATCTTTTCCATATCCAGAGCAAATACTGCGTGATCTCCGTTTCTTAATGTTGTACGAGGATTTACGCGGGCTGTCATCTGTGTACCTTCTAAGTCAAAGTACAGATATACTTCTGCTCCAAGCAGCTCATAAACTTTGATTGTAGATTCGATCACGCTGTCAGGTGAATTGCTGATGAATGCCTGTGAATCATGTACATCTTCCGGACGAATACCAAGAACAACAGTTCTTCCGTTGTATCCACCGTCGATCAGTGCCTGTTTTTTAGATGCAGGAACTTTCAGTGTATGTTTTCCGACAGTTAATGTTACATCATTTCCTTTGATGTCAACAACAGCATCCATGAAGTTCATCTGAGGAGATCCGATGAATCCTGCTACGAACAGGTTGCAAGGTGTGTTGTACAGGTTCTGAGGTGTATCTACCTGCTGAACAACTCCGTCTTTCATAACAACGATTCTTGTACCAAGAGTCATAGCCTCTGTCTGGTCATGTGTTACGTAGATGATTGTAGCGCCCAGATTTTCATGCAGTTTGGAAATCTCGATACGCATCTGAACTCTCAGTTTTGCATCCAGGTTGGAAAGAGGTTCGTCCATAAGGAATACTTTTGGATTACGAACGATCGCACGTCCCATAGCAACACGCTGTCTCTGTCCACCGGAAAGAGCTTTTGGTTTACGGTCAAGCAGTTTTTCCAGGTCAAGGATTCTTGCTGCTTCTTTTACTTTTCTATCAATCTCATCTTTCGGAACTTTACGAAGCTTCAGTCCGAATGCCATGTTATCGTATACTGTCATATGTGGATACAGAGCGTAGTTCTGGAATACCATCGCGATATCTCTGTCTTTTGGTTCCACATCGTTCATAACTTTTCCGTCAATCTCCAGTGTACCGCCGGAAATATCTTCCAGACCTGCGATCATACGAAGTGTTGTAGATTTACCACATCCGGAAGGTCCTACAAAGATGATGAACTCTTTGTCTTCAATGTCCAGATTGAAATCTTTTACTGCGTGAAATCCGTTCGGATAAATTTTCTGAATTCCTTTTAATGATAAACTTGCCATTTTAAATAGCCTCCTTAAAATCAGTGTTTCGTTGTTTTCTGTAATTAAGTATACCTTTGGAGGCCAAAACAGACAATGTTACGAGTAACTAAAAAAAACAGATAATGGTGTACAAAGTGACTATAGAAGCTTTTTGATCGCAGGAATGGAAAGTCCGTCCTGCCGAAGAGAACGAATCTGTTCGATTCTTGCGACCGCCGCCTCTCTGGGGAAGCGGCGTGTCAGATTTTCTTCTGCCTGTTCAAATGGCAGCATTCCTTCTTCTGTATAAAATTTTAAAGTACTGTAGCGGCAGCCGGTGATGCGCACCAGCTCGCCGATCGAAACATATTCCGAGGCCAGAATTTTCTCCATAGAACGTTGTCTGGACATAAGAACACTCCTTTTACATAATATATCTTCTAAGCTGAACACCGAAAACAGGAACCCGGTAATATTTGTGCTGTGTCGGGATACATTCATAATAAAGATTGTCAATCTGAAGAAGAGGTACCGTGCCTGCGCGGATCACATGGACTTCATTTCCGTTTTCTTCCAATCTGGCAATGACGCTTTCCAGACGCTTTTCGGCATTACAATATAATTCTTCAGACTCAATGAAAACGGCACTGGAACGTTCCATAAACGGAACCTGAAATAGAACCCCGGTACCGAGCTGGGTGGAAAAAATCGCTTTCTTTTTCGAAAAGAGCCCAAGTGCCGCACTGTCAAGCGCATTGTGGATGGAAACGGAAAGCAGTGTTTTTGCCAGAAGGGAGTTCAGGTATAACTCGTTAATTCTGGAAGTGAGGTATTTTTGTTCCTCTCTGGAAAACAGATCATAAAAGCAGCTGCTTTCACGTAAAAGCCAGAGCATACATACGGTTTCATCGAATACGTTGCCTTCTTCCATCAGTTCTGCACGAAGACTCTCTGTCTGCCGTGAATATTCATCGGAATCCGTGCGGTATTCCAGAATCTTGTTTCCGGCAGAAGAAAACTCCAGATCACAGCTGACCAGGGAGGATGCTTCTGTCATCAGTCCCAGATTATTTAAACGGGTATATACTGTGTGTTCCAGCTCTTTTGCAGCAGAAGAAGATAAATGAGCTGCTTCCTTCAAAGAAACAGATAAAGCATCCAATCTGGAGCGGTATTCGTCAGAGTCTTCGGTGAGCTCTTCTGTTTCCTGTAGAAATCGATCCAGTACACCGGCAGCAGAGATACAGCGAATTGCTGCTTTTTTTGCAGTAGAATTACGTGTGCTGTTTAAAGCGTTTAATGAAATGAGTGAAAAACGGTCCTGTAATGATAAGTTCGTCATAGGAAAACCCTCCTCGTGGATAAGAAAATTTATATTTACTTATTACTTACTACTTACGATTTAAAAATACTGCGATAACAGGAAAAAATCAAGAGATTTTCAGCAAGTTTTCAGAAAATTCCAGAAAAACACAATGCGTTGACGAAATCGTGCAAATCCGCTACAATAACTTCATATACGGCTTCTTCAAAGCCGCAGTTTGATAGAAAAGAGGAGAAAACATATGGCAAATCCAGTTGTTACATTTGAAATGGAAAACGGCGATATCATGAAAGCGGAGTTATATCCGGAGATCGCACCGAACACAGTGAAAAATTTTGTATCGCTTGTAAAGAAAGGATTTTATGACGGACTGACATTCCACCGTGTGATCAGCGGATTTATGATCCAGGGAGGATGTCCGGACGGAACAGGTATGGGTGGCCCGGGATATACAATCAAAGGAGAGTTCCTTCAGAATGGCGTGACGAACAATCTGGCACATGATGAAGGTGTTCTGTCTATGGCACGTGCAATGCATCCGGATTCTGCGGGAAGCCAGTTCTTTATCATGCATAAGAAATCCCCGCATCTGGATGGAGCATACGCTGCATTCGGAAAGATTACAGAGGGAATGGATGTTGTGAATAAAATTGCAGACACAGCTACAGACTACAGTGACAAGCCACTGGAGCCTCAGGTAATGAAAAAAGTGACAGTCGAGACTTTCGGAGAAGAGTACGGCGAGCGGAGATGGCGTAGTTGATAAATGGTAAAAAGCGATATTCAAAAGGGCAGTTTTTGTACTTTGAAATGCACTTTGGATGTATATACGAGTTGTCATATTGATGAAAATCAATGCGACAACTCTACTTTTTTCTTCCATAAAAATGTGTTATACTAAGAAACTGGTAAAAATGAAAGGATATCACATTGTATATGGAAAAGAAATTACAAAATCCAGGTGTTGTGTTTGCTCTGGCTCTGCTTTGCTGTGCATTGTGGGGAAGTGCCTTTCCATGTGTGAAGATAGGATATGAATGGCTGGCGATCGAAGGCGCGGGCAGCCAGATCCTGTTTGCGGGATACCGGTTCTTCCTGGCGGGAATCTTTACATTTCTGATCGGAAGTTTTCTTGAGAAGCGCTGGCTTATGATCCGAAGAAGTTCTGTATTGCCGGTTTTCGGACAGGGAATGTTGCAGACATTTATACAGTACATCTGTTTTTATATCGGTCTTGCACATACAACCGGGGCAAAAGGTTCGGTGATCAATGCTTCGAACGCATTTTTTGCGTTGATATTTGCACATTTTATGATAAAATCAGAGAAAATGACGTGGAAGAAGAGCATCGGTTGCCTGATCGGGTTTGCCGGTGTGATCGTGATCAACCTGACACCGGGTGGAATGGCCGGTGGATTTCAGTGGATGGGAGAAGGGCTGATCCTGGTCTGTTCCATGGCATATGGAGCAAGTTCTGTGACATTGAAGCTGCTCTCGGGGAAAGAAACGCCCACTGCGATTACAGCTTTTCAGCTTTTATTCGGTGGAGGAATGCTGATTTTGGCAGGTGTTTTGCTTGGCGGCCACGTGCGTGGATTTACGATGCGGTCCGTGTTGCTTTTATTGTATATGGCACTGCTGTCCACGGCTGCATTCAGCATATGGGCGTTGCTTTTGAAGTATAACCCGGTTGGGAAAGTAGCGGTGTTTGGGTTTACGATCCCTGTTTTCGGGGTAGCACTCTCAGCAGTATTTCTTGGAGAGGACATCTGGAAAATACAGAATCTGGCGGCGCTGATTCTGGTCAGTGCAGGGATTATTTTTGTAAACAGAGAAAAGGAGTCTAAAAATGATACAGACCAAAGAGCTGATTTATGAATATGAAAAAAGAGATGAAGAGGGAAATATCATCGGCATGAAGCGTGCGATTGACGGCGTGGATATTGATATCCCGGAGGGTCTTTTGTGGCAATCCTGGGACACAACGGTTCCGGAAAATCGACGCTGGCAAAGCATATGAATGCGATCCTGGTGCCGTCCGGCGGAACCATGTGGGTAAACGGAAGAGATACGAAAGATCCGGAGAATCTGTGGGATGTCAGACAATCCGCAGGAATGGTATTTCAGAATCCGGACAATCAGATCATCGGAACGGTGGTAGAAGAAGACGTCGGATTCGGACCGGAGAATCTTGGCGTGCCGGCGGACGAGATCTGGAAGCGGGTGGAAGAAAGCCTGAAAGATGTCGGAATGCTGGAGTATCGCAAGTCTTCCCCAAACAAGCTTTCCGGAGGACAGAAACAGCGAGTTGCCATTGCGGGCGTGATCGCTATGGAACCAAAGTGTATTGTTTTAGATGAGCCGACTGCTATGCTGGATCCGAATGGAAGAAAAGAAGTGATCAAAACTGTCCGCCGCCTGCAGAAGACGAAAAAAGTAACGGTGATCCTGATCACCCACTATATGGAAGAAGTGATCGAGGCCGATCAGGTATTTGTTATGGATAAGGGTCATGTTGTGATGCACGGAACTCCAAAAGAGGTATTCTCTCAGGAGGAAAAATTGAAAAAGTATCGTCTGGATGTACCACAGGTAACGATGCTGGCAGATGAACTGAGAAAAAGAGGTTTGGATATCCCGAAAGGAATCCTGAAGAAAGAGGAACTGGTGGAGGTATTATGTCGATTAAATTAAAACACATTCAGTATGTTTACGGTCAGGGAACTGCATATGAAAAACAGGCGTTAAAAGATGTCAGCCTCGAGATTCCGCAGGGACAGTTTCTCGGGATCATCGGTCATACAGGTTCCGGAAAATCAACACTGATCCAGCATTTTAATGGTCTGATCAAAGCTGCATCCGGAGAGTTGTATTATGAAGGAAAGAACATCTATGAAGACGGATACGATATGAAGTATTTAAGAAGCCAGGTAGGACTTGTGTTTCAGTATCCGGAGCATCAGCTGTTTGAAGTGGATGTTCTGACAGATGTATGCTTTGGTCCGAAAAATCAGGGGCTTTCAAAAGAAGAGTGCGAGAAACGGGCGAAAGAAGCTCTGGAACTGGTTGGTTTTCCGGAAGAATTATATTTACAGTCTCCGTTTGAGCTTTCCGGAGGACAGAAGAGAAGGCGGCGATCGCGGGAGTCTTGCCATGCGCCCGAAAGTACTGGTACTGGATGAACCGACTGCCGGACTGGATCCGAGAGGACGGGATGAGATTCTGGATCAGATTGCAGAGCTTCACAAGAAAACGGGAATCACTGTTATTTTGGTATCTCACAGTATGGAAGATATCGCGAAATATGTGGATCGAATTATTGTGATGAACCGCGGGGAAAAGTTTTTAGATGGAACGCCCCGGGAAGTGTTTGCACATTATCAGGAACTGGAAGAGGTTGGCCTTGCTGCGCCGCAGGTAACTTACATTATGCACGATCTGCGGCAGAATGGACTGCAGGTCGGCAATGATGTGACGACAGTAGAAGAGGCGGCAGATGAGATCATGCGCTATTTTAGAGGGAAGCATCCGGAGGAAACAAAATTATGATTCGAGATATTACAATTGGACAATACTATCCGGCAAACAGCGTAATACACCGTCTGGATCCCAGGGTGAAGATCGTGGCGACACTGTTATTTCTGATCTCGTTGTTTGTACAGAAAAGCGTACTCGGCTATCTGGTTGCAACCTTGTTCCTGGCAGGGGTGATCCATTTAAGTAAAGTGCCTTTGAAGTTTATTATGAAGGGCTTAAAACCGATTATGATCCTGCTCTTGATCACAGTAGCATTTAATCTGTTTTTGAATAACGGAGGAGAGGTGCTGGTTCATTTCTGGATTTTTCAAATTACAGAAGATGGACTGGAAATCTCGGTATATATGGCGATCCGTCTCATTTATCTGATCGCGGGATCGTCGATCATGACATTTACAACCACTCCGAATGCACTGACAGATGGGATAGAGAAGCTGCTCCGACCGCTGAACAAAGTGAAAGTTCCGGTACATGAGGTGGCAATGATGATGTCGATCGCGCTGCGCTTCATTCCGATCCTTCTGGAGGAGACAGACAAGATCATGAAAGCACAGATTGCACGTGGGGCAGATCTGGAGAGTGGAAATATCATTCAGAGAGCAAAGGCCATGATTCCGATTCTGGTTCCGTTGTTCGTATCGGCATTTCGCCGTGCCAATGATCTTGCCATGGCAATGGAGGCGCGCTGTTACCGTGGCGGAGAAGGGCGTACCAAGATGAAACCGCTCGTGTATCACAGCCGTGACAGAGTTGCGTATCTTGTGACAGCAGTGTATCTGGCTGTGATCATTGTGCTGGGAAGATTTGTGCCGTTTCATATCTGGATATTCTAGGACGAAGGAATTGAGAAAATTATGAAAAGATTGAACTGACCGTTGCTTATGACGGAACGAATTATTGTGGATGGCAGATCCAGCCGAATGGAATTACGGTGGAAGAAGTTTTGAACCGTGCGCTCAGAAAACTGACAGGGGAAGAGATTACGGTCATCGGGGCAAGCAGAACAGATTCCGGGGTACATGCCCTTGGGAATGTGGCAGTGTTTGATTCTGAAACCTCCATTCCGCCGGAGCGGATTTCATATGCCCTGAACCAGAGGCTTCCGGATGATATTGTTGTGATCAGATCAGAAGAAGTGTCAGCAGACTGGCATCCGCGATACTGCAATTCAAAAAAAACGTATGAATATCATATTCTGAATGCGAAAATACCGGATCCCACAAGAAGGCTGACCCGGTATTTTGTGTCATTTGATCTGGATATTGAGAAGATGAAAAAGGCTGCACAGTATCTGGTAGGGACTCACGATTTTGTGAGTTTTTGTAATGTGCGTACGGATGTGGAGGATACCGTGCGTACGATTTACAGTCTGGATATTTTGCCGGTGGGAGATGAGATTACCATCCGGATACAGGGAAATGGATTCTTGTATAATATGGTGCGTATCATTGTGGGGACACTGGTGCGCGTGGGGCGGGGATTTTATACCCCGGAGCAGGTACAGGAGATTCTGGAAGCGAAGAACCGCAAAGCCGCAGGGGTGACAGCTCCGCCGCAGGGGCTGTTTCTTGTAGGAATCGAGTATGAAGAATAATATCTAAAAAGGAAAGCAATTTTTAGATTGTACAAAAGCAGGAAACAAGTATATAATAAATATGATTTATCCGTTTCGGATGAATGATGATCGGCCGCATTTTGGAGTTCGCGGGCTGGTATGGATAGAGGAGGAAATGGAACATGAGGATTATTGAAACAAAAGACTACAATGATATGAGCAAAAAAGCAGCGAATATTTTGTCTGCACAGGTGATCATGAAACCGGATTGTGTACTGGGACTGGCAACAGGTTCCACACCGATCGGTACATATGAGAAGCTGGTAGAATGGTATGAAAAAGGGGATCTGGACTTTTCTCAGGTGACTTCTGTCAATCTGGATGAATACAAAGGACTGGACCGTAAAAATGACCAGAGCTATTACTACTTCATGCATGAGCATCTGTTTAATCATGTAAACATCAAGGAAGAGAATACAAATGTGCCGGATGGTACACAGCCGGATGGAGAAAAGGAGTGTGCGCGCTATGAAGAACTGATCCGTTCTCTTGGCGGTGTGGATCTTCAGCTTCTCGGACTGGGACACAATGGTCATATCGGATTTAATGAACCTGCAGATGCATTTGATAAGACGACACACTGTGTAGATCTGACAGAGAGCACGATCGAAGCAAACAAGCGTTTCTTCGCATCCGCAGATGAGGTTCCGAGACAGGCATATACGATGGGAATCGGAACGATCATGCAGGCAAAGAAGATTCTGATCATTGTCAGCGGAGAAGATAAGGCAGATATTGTAAGAGATGCATTTTTTGGACCGGTTACACCACGGGTTCCGGCTTCAATCCTGCAGATGCACAGCGATGTGACACTGGTGGCAGATGAGGCAGCGCTGTCTAAAATCCCAAGATAAAAAAGCGTTGGTACATTTATACGAAAATATAAAAAAAATATAAACAATATTACCAAAATCTAAATTCGGGGCTGCCGGAAGGTTGACTTGAGGTGTCACCTCTGGTATAGTTTATATAACGAATTGAATCAAATTGGATTGTTACTGTCAGGCAGGCAAAACCAGTTTTACGAGAGAGTAATACCATAGGTTTATTCTCTTGTAAAGGCTGGTTTTTATTATTTTACGGGGAACTCCAGACACAACTGACAGAACAGGAAAAAGATTCGTATAAAAGAGGATTCGGTATAGAATGTTAATTGAAAAAATTATAAATAATAATATCGTGTCGGCTGTAGACAGCAAAGGAAGAGAAGTTGTTGTCATGGGACGCGGGCTTGGGTTTGGTATGAAGCCCGGCAGGCAGATTCAGGAGAACAAGATTGAGAAAGTGTTCCGGATCAAAAGTCAGACACTTGCAGAACAGTTTAAAGATCTTCTTGCAGACATGCCGCTTGAGCATGTAAAGGTATCCAGTGATATCATCACCTATGCGAAAGAAAATCTGAAGTTAAAGCTCAATCAGAGTATATATGTGACACTGACAGATCATATTAATTTCGCGATCACAAGATATCAGCAGGGGATTAAGCCGCAAAATGCATTGTTATGGGAGATTAAGAGGTTTTACTCGAGGGAATATGAATTGGGAATGTATGCGGTCAAGACGATTGAAGAAAAGCTGAGGATCCGGCTTCCGGAGGATGAGGCGGGATTTATCGCACTTCATTTCCTGAACGCAGAATATGGAACAGATATTCGGGATGCAGTGAAGTTTCCGAATCTGGTAAAAAAGATACTGGAAATTGTAGAAGAGAAGCTTCAGATTGAATTGGATGAAACATCTCTCCATTATGAGAGATTTGTAACACATATCAAGTTTTTGCTTCAGCGGGTCTACCGAAAAGAGCTTCTTCCGGATGAGGAGTCTGAACTGGCGGAGCTGATGCAGAAAAAATATCAGAAAGAATATGACTGCAGCAAGATGGTTGCTGCATATATTGAAGAAGAGACAAAATGCAGCCTGTCAGGAGAGGAGATCATGTATCTGGCGATCCACATCCGGAGAGTGACGACTGCGGAAGAATAAAAGGAGGAAGAAAGATGTTTGGACTTTTTAAGAAGAAAAAAGATAAAGCACATGTATTAGGAGCACCGGCAAAAGGAAGGCAGTTTCTCTCAAAGAAGTCAGCGATCCGACATTCAGTGAGGGGATTCTGGGAGGCGGAGTTGCGGTGATTCCATCAGAAGGCAAAATTTATGCGCCGGCAGACGGTACGATCGGAATGGTATTTGATACCCTTCATGCGATCAGTCTGACCACAGATTTTGGGGCAGAGGTTCTGATTCATGTGGGACTGGATACGGTACAGTTAAAAGGAGAGGGATTCGAAGGTCATGTAAAAGCCGGAGATACCGTGAAAAAGGGAGATCTGCTTTTGACAGTAGATCTTGAGAAGGTGAAAGCTGCAGGATATGATATCATCACACCGGTGCTGATCTGCAACACAGCAGATTATGCGGCTGTGACAGCTCAGGCAGACAAAGAGGTCAACGCCGGAGATGATGTTCTGACCGTAGAAGAAAAATAGTTTTATAGATATGGTTTTAAACCGGTGGTACTTGCCGGATTAAAATAAATAAAGGGATTCCAATAAGGAAAAGGATTTTGAGAAGGAGGAAAAGAAATGAAATTTTTACAAAAATTAGGTAAATCCTTAATGCTCCCGGTAGCATGTCTGCCTATCTGTGGTATCCTGATGGGACTTGGATACTGGATGTGTCCGGCTACAATGCAGGGTGGAGAAATTAACGGTATCATTCAGCAGATTGGTTTTTATCTGGTAAAAGCAGGGGGAGCTTTGATCGATAATATGGCAATCCTGTTCGCGATCGGTATTGGTGTTGGTATGGCAGATGATAATGATGGTACAGCTGCTCTTTCTGCGCTGGCTTCCTGGCTGATGATCACAAACCTGCTTTCTACAGCAAACGTTTCTGTTATCAGAACTCTGTCAGAAACTTCTACATTAGCATTCGATAAAATCGCGAATCCATTTATTGGTATCATCGCAGGTCTGATTGGATCTATGTGCTACAACAGATTTAAAAATACACAGCTTCCTGACTGGCTGTCATTCTTCAGCGGTAAACGTTGTGTGGCAATCGTATCAGGTGTTGTATCTATCATTGCATCTGTTGTATTGCTGTTTGTATGGCCGGTTATCTTCGGAGCACTGGTTGCACTTGGAGAAGCAATCGTAAGCCTGGATGCTGTTGGAGCTGGTATTTATGCATTCTTCAACAGACTGCTCATCCCATTCGGTCTGCACCATGCACTGAACAACGTATTCTGGTTCGATACGATCGGCCTTGGAGATCTGACACACTTCTGGCAGGCGAGACATCAGCAGATGTTACATGGAGCTTGGTATGTACATGTCAGGATTCTTCCCATGTATGATGTTCGGTATTCCTGGTGCTGCGCTTGCTATGGTACATACAGCAAAACCTGCTAAGAAGAAAGTTGCTATCGGTCTTGTTGCTTCTGCAGCGATCGCAGCATTCGTATGTGGTGTTACAGAGCCATTCGAGTTCGGATTCATGTTCCTTGCTCCAGTTCTGTATGTAATCTACGCTTTACTGTATGGTATTTTCGTAACAATTACAACATTGGTTGGATTCCGCGCAGGATTCAGCTTCTCAGCAGGTGCGACAGACTTGTTATTCTCAGCATCCCTTCCGGCTGCTCAGAAAACATGGATGATCATTCCTCTTGGAATCGCAGCATTCATCGTATTCTACGTGGTGTTCCGCTTCGCAATCGTGAAGTTCAACTTAAAGACTCCGGGACGCGAGGATGATGATGTAGATGAGACAACAGTAAAACTTGCAAACAATAACTTCACAGAAGTTGCTAAAATTATTCTGGAGGGTGTCGGCGGAAAAGAAAACGTAGCATCCATCGACAACTGCATCACAAGACTTCGTCTTGAAATCAAAGATTACACAAAAGTAGATGAGAAGAAGATCAAATCTGCAGGTGTTGCAGGAGTAATCCGTCCTGGAAAAACATCCGTACAGGTTATCATCGGAACAAAAGTTCAGTTCGTAGCTGACGAGTTCAAAAAATTGTGTAAATAAAATCAAAATTTAAATCCCTTTACTCATGAGGCCGCTGTAAGCGGCCTTTTTGAGTGGAGTGGAGGGAATAAGAAGTTTGTTGAAATCAAATGGAAAGTATGATAGACTCTCAAACAGGAAAGACCTGTGACAGGGGGCGCACAGGACAGCATACGAAGTTATTATATTGCGTTGCTTACCTTTCTTGATAAGAGAAATAAGTGAAAATAAAAATGAAAAATTGTAGAGAGGCAGACCAAAATGAATTACATTTTAGAGACATGTGCGGACAGTGTGCAGTCCGCGATCGAAGCGAAAAAAGGCGGAGCGAACAGAATCGAGCTCTGTTCCAATCTGGTGATCGGAGGGACTTCCCCGGGAGAATCCCTATTCCGTCAGGTGAAGGAGCAGACAGGTTTAAATGTGCGTGTACTTCTTCGTCCAAGATTTGGGGATTTCTGTTATGATAACTACGAGTTTCGTATGATTCTGGATGAAGTCAGAATGTTCCGTAAACTGGGGGCGGACGGCATTGTGATCGGAATTTTGAATCCGGACGGAACTTTGAATATGGAGCAGATGAAGGCTCTTGTGGAAGAAGCGGGGGACATGGGAATTACGCTGCACCGTGCCTTTGATGTTTGCCGGGATCCTTATGAGGCAATGGAGCAGTGTATTTCACTGGGGATTGATACGATCCTTACAAGCGGACAGAAAAGCTCTGCCTGGGAGGGACGTGATCTGATCAAGGATCTGGTGAAGAAAAGTGCAGGCAGGATCGAGATTCTGGCGGGGGCAGGTATCAATCCGGAGAGTATCGCAAAACTGGCTCCTTACACAAATGCGAGGGCATACCATATGTCCGGGAAAGTCGTGATTGACAGCCGGATGGAGTTTCGGAGAGAAGGTGTACCGATGGGGATTCCGGGATTCAGTGAATTTGAGATCTGGCAGACTTCGGCAGAGAACATCCGTAAAGCAGTACAGGTGCTTCAGGAACTTTAGAAAATCTCAAATCAGCCTTGACAAACAAGGGGGAATGGGATAAGATTTCGATAGTATATGAAACAGGCAAAGAAGAGAACAAGTAGTACAGGAATGGACGAAGACAGAAAGCAGCCGGCTGATGAGAGGCGCAGGAAGACATCTTGTATGAATACATCTCAGAGCTTCACACCGAACTCTTACAGGAAAGTAGGCTGTGACGGATTGGTGCACGTTACTGCACTGAGTGATTGAGTATCGAAAAGGTGCGAGATTGACTCACAGAGGCAGATGGCGCGAGTCGTCTGTGAAAAAAGGTGGTACCACGAGCTTATGAGCCCTCGTCCTTTCGGATGAAGGCTCTTTTTATATTTTAGGGAAGTGAGGATGCAAAAGATGCAGATTTATGACGAATTGAAAGCAAGAGGTCTGATTGCGCAGGTGACAGACGAGGAGAGAATCTCCAAACTGGTAAATGAAGGAAAGGCAACATTTTATATTGGATTTGATCCAACAGCAGATAGTCTTCATGTAGGGCACTTTATGGCGCTTTGTCTGATGAAACGTCTGCAGATGGCAGGAAATAAACCAATCGCGCTGATCGGAGGCGGTACAGGATACATCGGAGATCCTTCCGGAAGAACGGATATGCGTTCTATGATGACACCGGAGCAGATTCAGCACAACTGTGACTGTTTCAAAGAACAGATGAGTAAATTTATTGATTTCTCTGAAGGAAAAGCCCTGATGGTAAACAATGCAGACTGGCTGCTGGATTTGAATTATGTAGAATTGCTTCGTGAAGTGGGTGCACATTTCAGTGTAAACCGTATGCTGACAGCAGAGTGTTACAAGCAGAGAATGGAGAAAGGATTAAGTTTCCTGGAATTTAACTACATGATCATGCAGGCGTACGATTTCTATGCACTGTACCAGAAATACGGATGTAACCTGCAGTTTGGCGGGGATGACCAGTGGAGCAACATGCTGGCAGGAACAGAACTGATCCGCCGGAAACTGGGAGAGGATGCAAGTGCGATGACGATCACATTGCTTCTGAACTCTGAAGGAAAGAAAATGGGAAAAACACAGTCCGGTGCGGTATGGCTTGATCCAAACAAGACTTCTCCGTTTGACTTCTATCAGTACTGGAGAAATGTGGCAGATGCAGATGTTCTGAAATGTATCCGTATGCTGACATTCCTTCCGTTGGAAGAGATTGACAAGATGGATTCATGGGAAGGTGCACAGCTTAACACCGCCAAAGAAATCCTTGCATTTGAACTGACAAAGCTGGTACATGGAGAAGAGGAAGCAAATAAGGCACAGGAGAGTGCAAGAGCATTGTTCAGCCAGGGAAATGCAGCACAGATGCCGACAGCAGAGCTGACAGAAGAAGATTTTGAAGGAAATGAGATTGATATTCTGACACTGCTCTTAAAGAGTGGTCTGGTTCCATCTAAATCTGAGGCGAGACGTGCGGTACAGCAGGGTGGAGTTGCAGCAGACGGAGAGAAAGTTGCAGACATTCATGCGGTATTTACAAAAGATGCACTGTCAGGAGAGGGTATCGTTCTGAAAAAAGGTAAGAAAAACTTCAGGAAGGTAGTTGTAAAATAAAAAAATCTCATATAGAGAGTATTCGGAACAAACATTCCCGGATGTAATTGAAGTATTTTATTTATAATAGAACGTAAACATGATCTGTTTTCAGATAGAGGATTGTCTGAGAGCAGATCATGTTTTTGTATAATCAGGCAGGTTCCTCTGTCAGCATCATCCCGTCATCCAACACAAACTGACGGAATTTCTGTACTACAGGCGGTATAAATACGCAGTCATTATGCACCATAAAGAATGCCCGCTCATAATTTGGAGAGCGGATCTGAAGAATGTTGACGTTCAGTTTCTGTAAAATATCCATATAAGGTACAACAGCGATACCGAATCCCTGTGCGACCAGACCTGCAATGACCTGATCTTCTTCGGTCTCATAGGCTATTTTAGGAGAGGCGCCTGTCCTGGCAAACATCTGTCAATGACATTTCGGATACCGGCGCTCTTTTCAAAGAAGATCTGCGGATAAGGAATGGTCTCAACAAGATCCACGCTGTCCTTAGCAGACAGTGGATGAGACTGCGGTGTGATCAGGATCAGATTCTGCTTCTGTATCGGAACCGCTGTAAATTTGTGTTCTTCAGATGGCTGAGAGCAGAATACAAGATCATATTTTCGTGCAGCCAGACCATCCAGAAGATATTGCGTGACACCTGTATGAAAAGTAAACTGGATGTCCTGTCCCGGGTTCGCTTTCAGGAAACCGGCAGCCAGACGGGGAATGTATTCGATTCCAAGAGGCCTGAGCATCCCGATGCGGATCAGACCTTCGCCCCGTGCATTTCTGTGGAGTGTTGTGATTCCTTCATCCAGAGTAGACAGCGTGTGTTCCGCACAGGAGAGAAATTCTTCTCCGAATCGTGTCAGGGTTGTATTTCTTCCGTTTTTTTCAAACAGCGGGATCCCCAGCTCTTTTTCCAGCTGTGCGATCGCGTGGCTCAGACTTGGCTGTGAAATGCAAAGCTGTTCTTCTGCTTTTGTTCTTTTTTAAAATCCTGAGTTTGGAGAAGGTTCACAGTTATTGTGAACAGTAATGATTTACAAAATATTCATAGAAAACTGGATAAAAAATATTGAATGATTGTATATTCTAACATATAATATTACGCAAGAGACACTGAAAATGTAATAAAATATACAAAAATGTATCAAAAGGAGGGTTATATGTTAGATCAAAGCTACTATGACAAAGCAGATGAGATCGTTGCATCACATGGAGCTTATCAGGAATCTCTGATTCCGATCATTCAGGATATCCAGAGCGAATATCGCTACCTGCCGCCAGAGCTTTTAAGCTATGTTGCGGAAAAAATCGGCATCAGTGAGGCCAAAGCGTACAGTGTGGCAACATTTTATGAGAATTTCTCATTTGAACCAAAAGGAAAATATGTCATTAAGGTCTGTAATGGTACAGCATGTCATGTGAGAAAATCAATTCCGATTCTGGAAAGGCTCTACAGTGAGCTGGGGATTTCCGGAGAGAAGAATACAACAGATGATATGCTGTTTACTGTTGAGACGGTTTCCTGCTTAGGAGCCTGTGGACTTGCGCCTGTTTTGACGGTGAATGATACGGTTTATCCGAAGATGACGCCGGATGCGGCAGCGGAACTGATTCACGAGTTGAGAGGAGCGTAAGGCATATGAAGAGAATTGAAAACAGAGAGATTCTGCAGCAGGTCCGAAAAGAAACTTCAGAAAAGATTGAAAAAAGCCGATGCCGGATTTTAATCTGTGCGGGAACCGGCTGTCTGGCAGGTGGTTCCGGGGAGATTTATGAGAAAATGTGTGAGCTCACCGCAGAGAATCCGGATGTGGATGTGTTCTTTGGACCGGAGATCGCTCACACAGAGGCAGAACAAAAGACGGGACCTGTGGAAGTGAAAAAGAGCGGATGTCATGGGTTTTGTGAAATGGGACCGCTGATGCGGATTGAACCGATGGGGATTTTGTATACCAAAGTCCAGTTGAGTGATTGTGAAGAGATTTTTCACCGGACAATTGAACGGGGAGATGTGATTCGGCATCTCTTATTTAAACAGGATGGAATTGAATATAAGAAACAGGAAGAGATCCCGTTTTATAAAAAGCAGACAAGAAATGTTCTCAAAAACTGCGGACATATCGATTCGGAGCATATTCAGGAATACATAGCTGCAGGCGGATACCGTGCCCTGGAGAAGGTGCTTTTTGAGATGACTCCTGCACAGGTGATCGAGGAGATTTCGGAATCCAACTTACGAGGCCGGGGAGGCGGCGGATTCCCGACCGGATATAAGTGGTCACAGGTAGCACGCCAGCCGGAGAAGGTGCGTTACATTGTCTGTAACGGAGACGAGGGGGATCCGGGAGCTTTTATGGACCGCAGTATTATGGAAGGCGATCCGCACAAGATGATCGAGGGTATGATGATCGGGGCTTATGCGGTAGGTGCAAGAGATGGCTATATTTATGTGCGGGCAGAGTATCCGCTGGCGATCAGTCGGTTGAAGCTGGCGATCAGCCAGGCAGAAGAGTGCGGACTTTTAGGTGATCTCATTCTGGGTACAGATTTTTCATTCCATCTCCATATCAATCGCGGGGCGGGAGCATTTGTCTGCGGCGAGGGAAGTGCATTGACAGCGTCCATTGAAGGCAGCAGAGGAATGCCGCGTGTGAAACCTCCTCGTACTGTAGAGAAGGGATTGTTTGCGAAACCTACGGTGCTTAATAATGTAGAGACATTTGCCAATGTCCCGATGATCATCAATGAGGGAGCCGGATGGTTTAAGAGTATTGGACCTGAGAACAGTCCGGGTACAAAGGCATTTGCGCTGACCGGAAGTGTGAAGCATACCGGTCTGATTGAGGTGCCGATGGGGACTTCCTTAAGAGAGGTGATTTACGATATCGGCGGCGGAATCAAAGAGGACGGTAAATTTAAGGCAGTACAGATCGGCGGACCGTCCGGCGGATGTCTGGTTACAAGGCATCTGGATGTCAATCTGGATTTTGATTCTCTTAAGAAGATGGGAGCAATGATCGGTTCCGGCGGTCTGGTTGTCATGGATGACCACACTTGTATGGTGGAGGTTGCCCGGTTCTTTATGAATTTTACGCAGAATGAGAGCTGTGGAAAATGTGTGCCGTGCAGGGAAGGTACCAAGCGGATGCTGGAGATTCTGGAGCGGATCGTGGCAGGCAACGGAAAACTGGAAGATCTGGATCTTCTGGAGGAACTGGCAAATATGATTACAGAGACAGCTCTTTGCGGTCTCGGGAAGAGTGCGGCTCTGCCTGTTGTGAGTACATTGAAATTGTTCCGGGATGAGTATGTGGAGCATGTGGTGGATAAGAAGTGCGTTTCTCATACTTGTACAGCACTTAGAAGATACATTATCAGTCCGGAGCGCTGCAAGGGATGTTCCAAGTGCGCAAGAAACTGTCCGGTGGGAGCGATCAGCGGAAGAATCAAAGAACCGTTTGTAATTGACAATGACAAGTGCATCAAGTGCGGAGCGTGTGAGAGTTCCTGTGCGTTCGGTGCCATTCATATAGAAGAGTAGGAGGCAGAAGATATGGGATATATGACAATTAATAACAGACGGGTAGCATTTACAGATGAGAAAGATGTCCTTTCTGTAATCCGAAAATCAGGAATTGATCTTTCTACGTTCTGCTATCACTCGGAACTGTCAACATACGGCGCCTGTCGTATGTGCGTGGTGGAAGACGACAGGGGGAAGATTTTTGCATCCTGCTCCGAAGTACCAAGAGACGGAATGGTGATCTATACGCATACACCACGGCTGCAGCATCACAGAAAGATGATCCTCGAATTGCTGCTTTCTTCTCACTGCAGAGACTGTACGACCTGTACCGAGAACGGAGTCTGTACGTTGCAGAAACTGTCCCGCCAGCTGGGGATTGACGAGGTGAGATTTGAGAATCACAAACCAATTCTGCCGTTGGATGAGTCTTCAGAATGTATTGTGAGAGATCCCAACAAATGCATTCTGTGTGGAGATTGTGTAAGAACCTGTGAGGAGATCCAGGGACTGGGGATTCTTGATTTTGCCTTCCGTGGTTCCAAGATGCAGGTAATGCCGGCATTTGACCGGGCGATGTCTCAGACAGACTGTGTGGGATGCGGACAGTGCCGGGTCGTATGTCCGACCGGAGCTATCAGTATTAAGCAGGATATTGCTCCTGTCTGGACAGCCCTGGCAGATAAAGATACCCGTGTGATCGCACAGATTGCGCCCGCAGTCCGCGTGGCAATTGGTGACAAATTTGGAATTCCGAAAGGTGAGAATACGCTGGGGCGGTTGGTGGCAGCTCTGAGAATGATTGGATTTGACGAAATCTATGATACCAATTTTGGAGCAGATCTTACCGTGATGGAAGAGTCAAAAGAACTGGTAGAGCGTCTGGAATCCGGGGAGAATCTTCCGCTGTTTACTTCCTGCTGTCCGGCATGGGTAAAATTCTGTGAGAACCGTTATCCTCAGTTTCGCAAGAATCTCTCCACCTGCCGTTCCCCGCAGGCGATGTTTGGGGCGCTTCTGAAAGAAGAAGCCAGAACAGAAGAGAAAAAGGCAGCGCAGGAAGGAACGAAGAACCGCAAAACAGTTGTGATTTCGATCATGCCGTGTACTGCAAAGAAAGCAGAGATCAAACGTCCGGAGCATTTTACCGAAGGAAAGCAGGATGTAGATTATGTACTTACAACAACAGAAGTAACACGGATGATTCAGGAAGCTGGTATTGATCTTTCCCGGATTGAACCGGAAGCGCTGGATATGCCGTTTGGACTTTCATCCGGTGCCGGAGCAATCTTTGGTGTGACCGGTGGCGTGACAGAAGCTGTTCTGCGCCGGCTGAAAAACAACAGCAGTTCGGAAGTGCTGGATGCAATCAGTTTTACCGGAATCCGCGGTGTGGACGGAATCAAGGAGGCATCGGTAGATCTGAACGGGCGAGAAGTAAAAATTGCAGTCGTAAATGGACTGCATTGCGCCAAAGAACTGCTGGATCGGATGAAAGACGGAGAAGTGCATTATGACTTTGTAGAAGTGATGGCATGCAAGAGAGGATGCATTGCAGGGGGCGGACAGCCGGTTCCGATTGGACCGAGGACGAAGAAAGCCCGTCTGGAAGGCATTTACAAGATCGACAGCATGGCACAGATCAAGCTGTCCAATGAGAATCCGATCGTGGCAACGGTATATAATGGAATTTTAAAAGGCAAGGAGCATAAATTGCTGCATAATCCAACTGTTGCTGTTGGGCAAGGTCAGGATCAGGAGTAAGAATATAGAGTAATAGAAGGCGGAAGCATGAGATGAGAAAAGTCATTTTGTGCTTCTGTTTCTTTCTATGTCTCTTTCAAGTTTAAATCTTATCTTTTTTAGCAGAGTTTTTGAAACAAAATGGAAAAAACTCTCCGATTATGGTATCCTTATGCGTATGAGAAACGAACAATCAACAGGAGAGGAATCATATGAAAAAATTAGCAGCAGTGCTGATCCTGGCAGCAGCGATCACGATGACCGGATGTCAGGGCAGCAAACAAGAGGAGAAGCCGGCAGCATCAAAAACAGAAGAAGTGAATCAGGCATCTGATGAACTGAAAGAAAAGCTTGGTGACGGCTATATTCTGCCGAGTGAGGCAGTGACAAAGGTTCTGGCAAAGAAATGGGATGTAGTCGGAACAGAATCGGTTTATGATCTGAAGGAGGATGGAACCGGGACACTGGACGGAAAAGCACTTACGTTTGAGTGTGGATTTGACGAAGATGACAATATTACAATGGGGATCAAGATGGACGGGGAAGAGAAAGAACAGCTGTATGCGATTGAGGATGATACGACAGGGTATGGTCTGAAGCTCAAGTCACTGGACGGAGGCAAGGATATGGAATTGTTTCAGTCGGACATCAAGCGTATTGATATATCAGATGCACAGGCATCCGGGCTTCTGGGAACCTGGAAAGATGACAATGAGAATGAATACACATTCAAAAAAGACGGAACTGTTGTGATCAAAGGATCCTCAGGAAAAACAAAGGGAACATTTGGCGTTGTCAAAGATGCAGAAGGTATTTTGAAACTGAATCTGGTCATGGAGGGCGGCAGTCTGGAATATGAGTATACATTAAGTGAAGATCATACGGTTCTGGAATTGTGCAGTCCGGGAACGGACACGATACACCGGTGGACAAAAGCATAGGATATATGATATAATAGCCTTTATTGAATGTCCGTTTTGCGGCAGAGACAGATTTGAAAAGAAGGAGTGAGCGGTATGGAATTAGTGACAGTTCGGGAATTATTTAAAAATAGAGAACAGTATCTGGATAAAAAAGTAACTGTAGGGGGATGGATCCGCAGTATTCGCGATTCCAAGACATTTGGATTTATCGTGGTAAATGACGGTTCTTATTTTGAGCCTCTGCAGGTGGTATATCATGACAAAATGGAGAATTTTGATGAGATCTCCAGACAGAATGTCGGAGCAGCGATCATTGTGACCGGTACACTGGTAGCGACACCACAGGCAAAACAGCCGTTTGAGATTCAGGCAGACGAAGTGACAGTAGAGGGAGCGTCCGCACCGGACTATCCGCTGCAGAAGAAGCGCCACAGCTTTGAATATTTGAGAACGATCTCTCATTTACGTCCGAGAACGAACACATTCCAGGCCGTATTTCGAGTACGTTCCATGATCGCATATGCGATCCACCAGTTCTTCCAGGAGAGAGGATTTGTGTATGTACACACACCACTGATCACAGGAAGTGACTGTGAAGGTGCAGGTGAGATGTTCCAGGTGACGACACTGGATCTGAAAGATGTACCAAAGAGTGCAGACGGAAGCATTGATTACAGCAAAGATTTCTTTGGAAAAGAGACGAATCTGACAGTGAGCGGACAGCTCAACGGAGAGACATTTGCACAGGCATTCAGGAGCATTTATACATTTGGACCGACATTCCGTGCCGAGAACTCCAACACGACAAGACATGCGGCAGAGTTCTGGATGATCGAGCCTGAGATTGCATTTGCAGATCTGGAAGACAATATGGATTTGGCAGAGTCCATGTTAAAATATGTAATCTCCTATGTTCTGGAGAATGCTCCGGAAGAGATGAACTTCTTCAACTCATTTGTGGACAAGGGACTGCTTGACCGTTTGAACAATGTGGTAAATTCAGACTTTGCAAGAGTGACTTACACAGAAGCGGTTGATATTCTGATGAAGAACAACGACAAGTTTGAATATAAAGTTTCCTGGGGGACAGATCTGCAGACAGAGCATGAGCGTTATCTCACAGAAGAGATCTACAAACGTCCGGTATTCGTGACAGACTATCCGAAGGAGATCAAAGCATTCTATATGAAACAGAATGATGACGGCAAGACAGTGGCAGCAGTAGACTGTCTGGTACCGGGAATCGGAGAGATCATCGGAGGAAGCCAGAGAGAGGACGACTTCGAAAAACTTCGCACAAGAATGGCAGAGATGGATCTGAACGAGGAGGATTACAAGTTCTATCTGGATCTGAGAAAATATGGTTCTACGAGACATGCAGGATTTGGTCTTGGATTTGAAAGATGTGTGATGTATCTGACAGGTATGTCCAATATCCGTGACGTGATTCCGTTCCCGAGAACTGTAAATAACTGTGATTTATAAGATTTCCAGGGAGAAGTCTATAAGAGAATTGAAAGAGGGTGGCCAAAGGCAGTGTGCTTTTGAGCACCCTCTTTGCTGATAAAAGAGACAGGAGGGAGATACCATGGTAAAATGGATTCACATTGCGGATGTTCATCTGGGTGCGTCTCCGGATGCGGGAGACGCTTATTCAAAGGTGCGGCCGCAGGAATTGTGGGATACCTTTGCGGAAGTGATCGATATCTGTGAGCGAGAACAGACGGATCTGCTTCTCATTGCGGGGGATCTGTTCCACAGACAGCCGCTGAAGAAAGAATTAAAAGAAGTGGATTATTATTTTTCCCGACTTTCCCGGACAAAGGTTGTTCTGATTGCCGGGAACCATGATTTTTTAAAGCAGGATTCTTACTACCGGAGCTTTCAGTGGAGCAGCAATGTATATCCGCTGTTTGACAAAGAGCCGGAGTGTGTGATCTTTGAGGATCTTGATGTGGCAGTGACGGGATTCAGCTATGAGTCACGGGAGATACTGACACCTTTTGATGGAGGGATCCGTGCGGAAGGAGACGCAAAGTATGAGATTCTTCTGGTTCACGGCGGAGATGAAAAACATCTTCCGATACAGAAAAGTCTGTTGGAAAAAAGCGGATTCGACTATATTGCCATGGGGCATATCCACAAGCCGCAGCAGGTGATCCCGGGACTTGCAGCATATGCGGGTGCATTGGAACCGACCGATAAGAATGATACAGGAAAGCATGGATTTATCAGGGGAGAGATTTCAGAAAGAGGCACTAGATTTGAATTTGTACCACTGGCAAAACGGGAATATCTGCATTTGGTGCTCGAGACAGAGAGCCGGATGGGAAATGCAGAAGTGCGGGAACTGATCCGGGGACAGATTCAGGAGCATGGAAGAGAGAATCTCTACAAATTCATTCTGACGGGAAAGAGGGATCCGGATATTGAATTTGATACGGGTTCCAAGGATAGATATGGGAATATTCTGGAAATTGTGGATGAGACGATTCCGGATTATGATTTTGAAGAACTGTGGAAGGCAAATCAGGAGAATCTGATCGGAAAATACATTGAAGCGTTTGGGGGATGTGAGACAGGAAGCGTAGAGTATGAGGCGCTTTGTGAAGGAATTCAGGCATTGATGGCAAACCGGCAGTAGGAGAAGGCATGAAGATAAAAGAGATTGAGATCAAAAACTTTGGAAAATTTTCAAATCAGAGATTTGTGTTTCGGGACGGGATTCAGGTGTTCTATGGAGAAAATGAATTCGGAAAGTCCACGATTTACGGATTTTTAAAAGCGATGCTCTTCGGGATGGAAAGAGGACGGGGAAAAGCGGCGCACAACGATGCGTTCAGCCGGTTTGAACCGTGGGAGAATCCGAATGAATACGCCGGAGCGATGCGGTTTTCCTGTGGTGAGAAGACCTTTTGTCTGAAACGGCGTTTTGACCGGTACACAAAAGGCGCAGTGCTGATCTGCGAGGACGACGGTGAGGAACTTTCTGTGGAGCATGGTGATCTGGATATGCTGTTAAATGGATTGACAGCGGAACAGTTTGAAAATACGGCAGCGATTGGACAGCTTGGAGCAAGACCCGGGCAAAGTCTGGCGACAGAGCTTCAGAATTATGCAGCAAATTATTACGAAACAGGAAACAGCGGAGTAGATCTGGCAGGGGCAGAGGAGCGCTTAAAGCAGCGCAAAAAGGAAATCACCCGGAAATGGAAGCAGCTGGAATCGGAAAAAGCAGAGAAACGGCAGGCACTTCAACGAAAATATCAGTATATTCAGCAGGAAAAGATGCGTTTGGAGTCAGAGATGCAGGAAAAGAAGCGGCAGCTTGCAGATTTAAGAGAACCTGAGCATGTGACAGAAGAGGAGAAGAAAAAAATCAGCTGGCAGATAATCGCAGTCATATGTCTGTTGGCAGTTGGCATGCTTCTGCACAGTGTATATACATTGATTCCAGTTATGGTAAGTATTTTGTTTCTTATTTGGGGAATGAAAGACGCGCAGACACAAAAAAGTGTCCGGATCAAAGAACGAGAAACGATGGAATCCGGTTACAGGGAGAAAAAGCAGAAGCTGCACTGGACGCTGCAGCGCATCGGGGAGGAACAGAAGGAAAAGCACATCAGTTTAAATAATGTAAAAGAACAGTTGGAGGAGCTGGATTTTTCCGGAGAAGAGGAGCAGAGGCTGAAAAAGACGGCACGGGCACTGGAGATTGCATCCGAGACAATGGAGAAGGCAGCGGCATCCATGTCAAAAGATTTCGGTACAGTACTGAATGAAAAAGCATCAAAAATCCTTGCGAAAGTGACAGATGGAAAGTATACAAGGCTTCTGATTGAGGATTCTCTGAAACTGATCCTTTTATCAGAAGGGCGGCGGATCCCGGCAGAACGAGTCAGCAGGGGAACCGTGGAGCAGGTTTATTTTGCGCTTCGAATGGCAGCTCTTGAGATTCTGTATGGCGAGGAAGTTCCGGTGATCCTGGATGATGCGTTTGGATGTTATGACGAAAAAAGATTAAAATATACGCTAAAATGGTTGAGCGAACAGTCAAGACAGGTTATAATACTTAGTTGCCAAAAACGTGAACTTGAAATTTTAAATGAGATAGAAATGGAAAGACAGGGTAGACCATAGAATAAAGGGGAAGAGTTTCAATGAAAATAGAATTGCCAAGAAAAGTAGTTTTGATTATTAAAAACTTACAGAGACATGGTTATGATGCATATGCGGTGGGCGGCTGTGTCCGGGATTCCATTCTGAACAGAAAACCGGAGGACTGGGATATCACGACTTCTGCAAAGCCGGAGCAGGTGAAGCGGATCTTCCGACGTACCGTGGACACCGGGATCGAGCATGGGACGGTAACAGTTCTGATTGGAAAAGACGGATTTGAGGTGACCACTTACCGGGTGGACGGACTGTATGAGGATGGCCGTCATCCGAAAGAGGTGACATTTACAAGCCGGCTGGAGGAAGATTTAAAGAGACGGGATTCACGATCAACGCCATGGCATACAATGATGATGAGCGCCTGGTGGATGCGTTTGGCGGAATGAGGGACTTGAATTATCACCTGATCCGTTGTGTGGGTGATCCGAAGGAGCGTTTTTCAGAGGATGCACTTCGGATTCTGCGCGCAGTACGTTTTTCTGCGCAGCTGGCATTTCCAATCGAGCCGGAGACCGCAGAAGCGATCAAAAGTCTGGCTCCGAATCTGGAAAAGATCAGTGCAGAGCGGATTCAGGCAGAGCTGGTAAAACTGCTGGTATCCGATCATCCGGAGCGGATTCAGGATGCCTGTGAGCTGGGAATCACAAAAGTGGTGCTTCCGGAATGGGATGACATGGTCGGTGTGAAGCAGAATACGCCACATCATAAATATGATGTAGCTGCACACACAGTTCATGCGCTGCAGAATGTAAAGAATGATAAAGTCCTCAGACTAACCATGTTGTTCCATGATATGGGAAAACCAGTAATGAAGACCACAGATGAAAATGGAAGAGACCATTTCAAAGGGCATGCGATCGCCAGCGAGCAAATTGCAAAAACAGTGATGAAACGTTTGAAATTTGATAATGATACGATTCGAAAAGTAACAAAGCTTGTTGCGTATCATGATTACCGGATGGAACCGACCGGAGCGAACGTGCGCCGCGCCATGCATGAGATCGGGGTGGAACTCTTTCCATATTATCTGGCAGTCCGGCTTGCAGATACAAAAGCGCAGAGTTCTTATGAACGCAGAGGAAAGCTGGAAAATATCATTCAGATCAGAGAACTGTATCGAAATGCGCTGCGAAACAAAGAATGTGTGACATTAAAAGATCTGGCAGTGACAGGAACGGATCTGATCAATCTCGGAATAGCGCCGGGAAAAGAACTGGGAACGCTCTTAAATGAGCTGCTGGATATGGTGATCGAAGATCCGGCATGGAATCAAAAAGGAAAATTGTGTGATTACGTGAAAGAAAGATTTGGCTTTTAGCATACTTGCTCACCGGGATTCATAGATTAGAAAGAGTCATGAATCCGCCCTGCTTTCGGCGGGGCAAAGTGCAGGGGGCAAGTATGAGAGAATATGAGTTAGAAGTTCTGGAACAGTATGACATAGAAGTAATAAGCACCCGCAAGACAAGGGGTGCTTATTTTTGCAATACAAAGGAGGGACTGATGCTGCTCGGACCGGCAGGAATTTCGGTTGGGCGCGCACCTCTGATGTATGTTTTGCTCTGTTATCTGGAATCCAGACACGGAATGAAGGTGGACACACCCATCTTTACGAAGGCGGGAAAACTCTTTAGCGTATCCCAGGATGGAACAAAGTACATGCTGAAAAAATGGGTTTCGGGAAGAGAGTGTGAGGTACGAAGGGAGCGGGATGTGCTGGAAGCGGCACAGGCTCTCGGACTTTTGCATCAGAGAATGGATTGGGGAGAAATTCTTGGCGACGGTGCGTGGACAAAAGAAAAGATGCAGGAGATGATTCCTCAGGCTTCGGATCATGAACCTGTTTTAGAGATAGAACTGAAACCTTTTGCAGGAAGAGATATGCTGTCAGAATTAAGGCGGCATAACCGGGAATTGAAAAAAGTGCGGGCATTTATCCGTTCCAGGGTCACAAAAAATGAATTTGAGCGTCGTTTTCTGGCACATTTTGAGAGAATGTATGAGATGGCGCAAAGTGTGACAGAACGGATGGAATGCTCCGGATATCCGGAATTGTACAAAGACAATCTAAAAGCCGGAAAGCTGATACACGGAGATTATAATTATCACAACATCTGGATCAGTTCCGGCAGGATTGCAGTCACCAATTTTGAGCATTTCAGAATGGATGTACAGGTACAGGATCTGTATTATTTCCTGCGAAAGGTGATGGAAAAATATCAGTGGAAAGAAAGTCTGGGAAGAAAGATTCTGGAGATGTATGAGAGCGTCCGTCCTCTGGAGGACAGGGAAAAGGAATTTCTCGCACTTTGCCTGGCTTATCCGGAGAAGTTCTGGAAGACAGCAAATCTGTATTCGAACTCCAATAAGGCGCGGATTCCGGAGAAAAGTGTAGAAAAACTGCAGACTGCAATCGGACAGCAGGCAGAAAAAGAGCGATTTTTAGAAAATATATTCACTTTTCATTTATAGGCGGCTGTTGTATAATAGAACCATACTATATTGCAGGAGGTGCCTAAGATGGGTTACAAAGAAATATACAATGAGTGGTTGACAAATGCTTATTTTGATGCAGATACAAAAGCAGAACTGGAGCGTATCGCATCAGATGAGAACGAGATCAAAGAGCGTTTTTATACAGATTTAGAGTTTGGTACAGCAGGACTTCGGGGAATTATCGGAGCCGGAACGAACCGTATGAATATTTATACAGTGAGAAAGGCAACACAGGGACTGGCAAACTATATTTTAAAGAGTGGAAACGCAGAAAAAGGAGTTGCCATCGCATTTGACTCACGCCGGATGTCACCGGAATTTGCACAGGAAGCGGCATGCTGCCTGGCTGCGAACGGAATCAAAGCCTATGTATTCGATTCTCTTCGTCCGACACCGGAGCTTTCTTATGCAGTCAGAAAACTCGGATGTATTGCCGGAATCAACATTACAGCCAGCCATAATCCACCGGAGTACAATGGTTATAAGGTATACTGGGAAGATGGCGCGCAGATCACACCGCCTCATGACAAAGGAATCATGGATGAAGTCAAGGCAGTGACAGATTATACGACTATGAAGACGATGCCGGCAGAGGATGCCAAAGCAGCCGGACTCTACGAAGTGATCGGAGCAGAGGTGGATGATGCCTACATAGCAGAGCTGAAAAAGCAGGTGATCCATCAGGATGCCATTGATGCAGTTGGAAAAGATCTGAAGATCGTATACAGTCCGCTTCATGGAACGGGAAATATTCCTGCCCGCAGAATTTTAAAAGAGCTCGGTTTTGAGAACGTATACGTAGTCAAAGAGCAGGAACTGCCGGACGGCGAATTCCCGACTGTTTCTTATCCGAATCCGGAGGCGGCAGAGGCATTTGAACTGGGACTTAAGCTGGCAAGAGAAGTGGATGCAGACATTGTGCTTGCTACAGATCCGGATGCAGACCGTCTGGGTGTCCGGGTAAAAGATAAAAACGGTGAATATCACGATCTGACAGGAAATATGTCCGGCTGTCTCCTTGCAGACTATGAGATCGGACAGAGAAACGCATTGAGAGGACTTCCTGAGGATGGATATCTCATCAAACGATCGTTACAACAAATATGGCAGATGCGATTGCAGATTACTATAACACAGGGCTGATTGAAGTTCTGACCGGATTCAAATATATCGGACAGCAGATTCTGGGATTTGAGACAAGCAAAAAAGGCGAGTACTTATTTGGATTTGAAGAAAGCTATGGATGCCTGATCGGAACACACGCAAGAGATAAAGATGCGATCGTTGCGACAATGGCACTCTGCGAGGCAGCTGCTTACTACAAGACAAAAGACATGACTCTCTGGGATGCCATGATCGAGATGTATGAGAGATACGGATATTACAAAGATGATATCCAGTCTATCACACTCAAAGGAATCGAAGGACTTGCAAAGATCCAGGAGATCCTTGAGACACTCCGTAAGAATCCGCCGGCAGAGATCGCAGGCTACAAAGTGCTGAAAGCGAGAGACTACAAAGCAGACACGATCCAGGATATGCAGACTGGTGAAGTATCTTCGACAGGTCTTCCGACATCGAACGTATTGTACTATGATCTTTCTGATGATGCATGGTTATGTGTGAGACCGTCAGGAACAGAGCCGAAAGTCAAATTCTACTACGGTATCAAAGGAACCTCCCTTTCTGATGCAGATGAAAAATCCGCAGCTATGGGCAGAGAAGTGCTGGCAATGATTGATAAGATTATGTAAAAATGTTGCTGTTATTGTAAATAGTACTGCTTTGCATGGTAAATCTGTGAAACTGCTTGACAAAAGCAGTTTCACCAGTTATAACAGTACATAAGGGTATCGACATGTAAAGGGTAGAGACATGCGGCCTTTACCAATTTAGAATAATCATTCTAGCATAATAAAGAGGAGGAATTATCCATGAACAAAACAGAATTGATCGCAGCAATCGCTGAGCAGGCAGAAATTTCAAAGAAAGATGCAGAGAAAGCATTAAAAGCTTTTGTTGATGTAGTAACAGAGCAGTTAAAAGAAGGAGAAAAAGTACAGTTAGTAGGATTCGGTACTTTTGAAGTAAGCGAAAGAGCAGCAAGAGAAGGAAGAAATCCTCAGACAGGAAAGACAATGAAGATCGCAGCTTGCAAAGCTCCGAAATTCAAAGCTGGAAAAGCTCTGAAAGATGCTGTAAACGCATAATTGACGAACAGATAAAGATGCATAAGAGGATACAGTCGGACAAGCCGGTTGTATTCTCTTTTCAGTTACAGGAGAAGGAAGGAGAAAAGATTGATGAGATTGGACAAATTTTTAAAAGTTTCCAGGCTGATCAAACGCAGGACCGTAGCCAACGAAGCATGTGATGCAGGGAGAGTTCTGGTGAATGGAAAGCCTGCAAAGGCATCCGTAAAAGTGAAAGTGGGAGATGTGATCGAGATTCAGTTCGGTACAAAAACGGTGAAAGTAGAAGTGCTGGATATTCAGGATACGACCAAGAAAGAAGAGGCGAAAGACCTGTTCCGCTATTTATAAAACAGAAAAATTCGTTTTTCCGGTATAAAATAATACAACCCCTCATATATATAGAAAAGCAGAAGGAAAGGGGAAAGTGTATGGAAGAACGACAAATGCCGGCGAAGGCACATAAACTGATCGTGAATAACAGAAAGACAAGTATGGTTACCGGAGTTCTGGATGTTCTCTCGTTTGATCTGAATGAGATTCTTCTGGAGACAGAGCAGGGGATGCTTATGGTGAAAGGCACAGACCTCCATGTGAACCGGCTCAGTGTTGAGAAGGGAGAAGTAGACCTTTCCGGAAATATTGACAGTATTGCTTATTCTGGAGTGAATCAGGGCGGGCAAAATGAGAGCTTTCTGTCAAAATTATTTAAGTAGGCGTTATTATGATGCTCGGAATTGAAACAGAAGTTGTGATTTTTTTCTATGCGGCGCTTACGGGGATGGTACTTTTTTGCGGTTATCAGATTCTGCTGCTGATACGAAGACTCGTGCGGCATCATCCGCTGGCAGTCGGTGTGGAGGATATCGGCTTCTGGCTGTTGGTGAGCGCGTATGTGTTTCGTCAGATGTATTGTACGACTTATGGAAGTATCCGCTGGTTCTTTGTTCTGGGAATCGCAGTCGGGCTGCTGACTGCTGTGGGGGTGCAGCATTTGTTGAAACGAATTTTCAGGAAACTGAAAAAAACATGAAAAAACAAGGAAATCTTGATTAAAACGGCTGAATAACTTGAAAAAAGAGAAAAAAGCAGATAGAATACTTGTGTCAGGCAAATTTATTTGCAGGCAGGATGGAAATAGAAGTTAGATTTGATAGGGTGAGTATCATGGCGATTCAGAAAAAGAAAGTCGCTGGCAGATCAAAAAGCCGGAAGACGAATTCTGCATGGCGGTATCATAAAAAAAGTATGATGCTGATCAGTATGATTCTTGTATTGCTGGTAGGCGTACTTGCAGTGAATGCAGTATCTCTGCGCAGCAGAAACGCACAGTACAAGAAGCAGGAAGCAGAACTGGAAGCACAGATTAAAGAAGAGAAAAAGCGTGCAAAGGAAGTGGAAGCATACGAAGCGTATGTGAAGACAGACGATTACGTGAAAGAGATTGCAGAAGAAAAATTAGGCTGGTGGATCCGAATGAGATCATTTTCAAGCCGGCAAAATAGTGACGATACGAAAGAGAAGCTCCGGGAAATTCCTGGGGCTTTTTGCATGTTCTAATATTATATACATAAGAACTAGGAGGACATCGCCATGAAAAATGGACAGGCACTGCATACCAGCCCCTATGTGACGCAGATTGAAAAATACGCAGATTCTATCAAACAGCTTTCCCGGACATTTCTTCATCTGGAGGAAAAGAAATCCGCATTTTCCAATGAGGAGATTGAGGATATGTTTGACCGGACAAAAGAAAGAGCCTGCAAAAGCTGTGAAAAATGTTCCTGGTGCTGGGAAGAGGATTTTGTACATACCTATCAGATGGGATATGAAGTTTTATCTGCCATCGATCATTACGGGAGTGAACTGAATACAGAAACAAAAAGGAAGCTTCAGCAGAGGTGTCTGCGGTGGGAAGCGTTTTTACAGGAGATGCTGGGTGCATTTCACGATGCAAGACAGAATATGATGTGGAATAACCGGATCGTACTTGGCAGGGAAGGGTGCGCGGTTCAGATGGATACGTTTGCGGATATGCTCCGCAGTACGGCGAAAGAGCTGGAAAAAAGTTTATTTTCGGACGAGCGTCTGGAAAAAAAGCTGGCATCTCATTTAAAAAAGAGAGGGATTCGTGTACTGTACAGCAGTTTTTTCCTGAACAGAGAAGGAAAATATGAAGTACATCTTACCGCAAGAGCAGTGAAAAATACCTGCGTTACGATCAAAGCGCTCGTAAAGGCTGTTTCAGAAGTGATGGGGAGACAGTTCATTGCAGAGAGTGATCAGGCGTTTATGCTGGGGAAAGAATATCAGACGATCGTGTGCATGGAAGGCCCGGTGTTTTATACACTTTACGGTGTGGCAAGGATCGGGAAGGACTGTAACAAGATCTCAGGGGATAATTTCATGATGCGTGAGCTTGGCGGAGGAAAACTGGCAGTGGCGCTTTCCGATGGTATGGGATCCGGAGAGAAGGCATGCCGGGAGAGTACGCTTGTCATGGAATTGCTGGAAGAGCTGTTGGAAGCCGGATTTCCGGCAAAAGCGGCGATCCAGATGATCAATACGACATTGGTGATGGGGCGTGAGGAAATCCATTTTTCCACGGTGGATCTGAGCATGTTTGATCTGTATACAGGAGAATGTCGTCTGATCAAAGCAGGAGCTTCTTCCACATTTATCAAAAAAGGAAACAAAGTGGAGCGTATCAGTTCGTCCAGTCTGCCGATCGGGGTCATGCACTCTATTGAAATCGAATCTGTGCAGAGAACGCTGGAAGACGGAGATTTTGTTGTTATGATAACGGACGGTGTGCTGGATGCTCTCCCGGTTGGGGAACAGGACCTTCTGATGGAAACGATCATTGGTGGAACGACAGGCGGAAATCCCAAAGAGCTTGCGCATCACATTCTGGAGCAGGTATTAAACTGGACCGGAGAAGAACCGATGGATGATATGACAGTACTGGCAGTAGGGATCTGGAATTGTCAGGATACTTGCATTTTGGGGACGGATTCGGTATAGTTTACAGTATGGAGAAGAAAATTTTAAATTTTATTGAAAAATATCATATGCTGCAAAAAGAAGATAAAGTAATCGCAGGGATATCGGGCGGCGCGGATTCGATATGCCTGCTTTTTGTACTTTTGAGGCTGCAGGAAAAAATCGGATTTGATGTGATCGCAGTGCATGTGAATCACGGGCTTCGTGGAGAAAATGCAAAAAGAGATGAACGGTTTACGGAAACATTTTGCAGGGAGCGGAATGTTCCATGTATTGTGTATCATGAGAATGTAAAAGAAATCGCTGCACAGAAAAAGCTGTCTGTGGAGGAGGCAGGGCGTCTGGTGCGCAGAAAGGCGTTTGAGGAGGTGCGGATCCGTTATGGGGGGACCAAGATCGCGCTTGCGCATCATCAGAACGATAATGCAGAGACGATGCTTTTGAATCTGGCAAGAGGAACCGGAATCCGGGGGCTTTCCGGGATCCGGCCGGTCAATGGATATATGATCCGTCCGCTTCTTGGAATAAACAGGAAGGAAATTGAGTATTATCTGAAAGAACATCAGCTTTCCTACTGTGAAGATGAGACCAATGCCGGGGATGAATATACCAGAAACAGGATCCGGCATCAGATCCTTCCTATGCTGGAGGAGCAGGTCAACAGGCAGGCCATCCGTCACATGAATGAAACGATGGAGCAGTTAAATCAGATCAGAGATTATCTGGAGCGGGAAATCGAAGCGCATTGCAGATGTGTGGTAAGGCAGGAGGAAGAGGGGCTTTTGCTTCTGTGGGATGAATGGATGCAGTGTGATCCGGTCATCCAAAACGGGATTATTCAGAAGTGTCTGGAAAATCTGGCGGGAACAGGAAAGGATCTTGTGTCTGTACACGTTGCGGCAGTGGCGGAGTTGTTTGAAAAGCAGAGCGGAAGAAAGCGAAATCTTCCCTACAATATCTGTGCAGAGAGGAATTATGAAGGAATACTTTTGATAAAACAGACAGCGGAAAGACAGACAGAGTGCCGGGAAGAACTTATAATTCCCGGAATTACCCGATTAAAAGACAGGAATCTGCGAATATGCTGTACAATTTGGGAAAAAGATAAGAATTTTTCGATAGAACAGATACCGCAAACCCCCTACACGAAATGGTTTGACTATGATATAATAAAAAATAGTCTCACCGTAAGAACGAGACAGCCGGAGGATGTTTTGGGTGTCAACAGACAGGGCGGTACGCAGAAGCTCAAATCTTATTTTATCAATGAGAAGATTCCTGCAAAAAGCAGAGAACGGATTTTGCTGATCGCCGAGGGGCATCAGATACTGTGGGTTGTCGGATATCGGATGAGCAGCAGATATCAGATATCTGAACATACAAAAAGGATAATAGAGATCAAAATAATGGAGGATAAAAAACATGGCAGAGACAATTAAAGTGTTAGTTTCAGAAGAAGAAGTAAATGAAAGAATCAAAACATTGGGAAAACAGATCAGCGAAAATTATGCAGGAAAGCAGATCCATATGATCTGTGTACTCAAAGGCGGAGTATTTTTCATGTGTGAACTGGCTAAAAGAATCAGTGTGCCGGTTTCTCTGGACTTTATGTGTGTAAGCAGCTACGGGGATGCGACAACATCCAGCGGTGTTGTCAGAATTGCAAAGGATCTGGATGAATCCATCGAGGGAAAAGATGTTCTGATCGTGGAAGACATCATTGATTCCGGACGTACACTGTATTATCTGATCGATGTTCTGAAGAAAAGAAATCCAAAGAGCATTCAGCTTTGTACTCTTTTGGACAAACCGGAGAGAAGAGAAAGAGATGTAAAAGTAGATTATGTCGGATTTGAGATACCGGACGAATTTGTAGTCGGATATGGACTGGACTACGCACAGAAATATAGAAATCTTCCATATATCGGAGTCGTAGAAGGTGTGGAATAGGAAGGAGCAGTATCATTGAATGACAAGAAGTATAAAGGCATAAGCGGCGCAACCGTGGTTGTGTTTATTGCTGTGATCTTTTTTGTGCTATGGATGACGAGCCGTGTACAGATGCGCGGGCAGGAGATAACTTTTACTCAGTTTGAACAGGAGATAAAGGATGACAACGTGACAGAGGTGGTGATCAACCAGAATAAGGCAGTGCTACCGGAGTGGTCACACTGACATTGCGCGACAGCAGGGAAACGGGACGTGTCAACGTATCGGATGTCAATGAGACGCAGAAGCTGCTGGATAAAAATGATGTGGAATACCGCATAAGCGCGATCCCTCAGGATTCGGTGCTGAGTACGACGGTTCTCCCGGTTGTGCTGATGCTTGTCGGATTCATGTTTATTACGATGATGATGAACAGACAGAGTGGCGGTGCCAATGCAAAAGCAATGAATTTTGGAAAAAGTCGTGCCCGTATGAGTTCTGAGAATGATAAGAAAGTGACATTTGCAGATGTTGCGGGGCTGCAGGAAGAAAAAGAAGAGCTTGCAGAGATTGTCGATTTCCTGAAATCTCCGAAAAAATATGTTCAGGTGGGAGCAAGAATCCCAAAAGGAGTGCTTCTGGAGGGGCCTCCGGGAACCGGTAAGACCCTTCTTGCAAAAGCAGTTGCCGGAGAGGCCGGGGTTCCGTTTTTTACGATTTCGGGATCTGACTTCGTAGAGATGTTTGTCGGTGTGGGAGCGTCCCGTGTCAGGGATCTGTTCCAGGATGCGAAGAAGAATGCCCCATGTATCATTTTCATCGATGAGATCGATGCAGTTGCCAGACGCAGAGGAAGCGGACTTGGCGGCGGTCATGACGAGAGAGAACAGACATTGAACCAGATGCTGGTAGAGATGGATGGTTTTGGTGTTAATGAAGGTATTATTGTGATGGCAGCGACCAACCGGAAAGATATTTTGGATCCTGCATCTTACGTCCGGGACGTTTTGACAGAAATGTGGTGGTTGGACGTCCGGATGTCAAAGGAAGAGAAGAGATTCTGAAAGTACATGCGAGAAACAAGCCGCTGGGAGACGATGTAGATCTGAAACAGATTGCGCAGACAACCAGTGGATTTACAGGAGCAGATCTGGAAAACCTTCTGAATGAGGCGGCGATTCTGGCTGCAAAGGAAAACAGAGTGTATATTCAGCAGTCCGATATCCGGCATGCGTTTGTCAAAGTCGGGATCGGACCGGAGAAAAAGAGCCGTGTGGTTTCTGAAAAAGAACGCCGGATTACAGCATATCACGAGGCGGGACATGCGATCCTCTTCCATGTACTGCCGGATGTGGGACCTGTCTACAGTGTGTCCATTGTTCCGACAGGAGGAGCAGGCGGTTATACGATGCCGCTTCCGGAAGGCGATGATATGTTCAATACAAAAGGACATATGCTTCAGGAGATTACAGTGTCTCTCGGCGGACGTGTAGCGGAAGAACAGATCTTTGATGATATTACAACCGGTGCATCTCAGGATATCCGTCAGGCAACTGCGATCGCAAAATCCATGATCACCAAATTCGGTATGTCAGAACGTCTTGGTCTGATCAACTATGACAATGACAGTGATGAAGTCTTTATCGGACGTGATTTTGGTCACACATCCAGAGGATACGGTGAAAAAGTGGCGGGAACAATCGATGAGGAAGTCAAACGTATCATTGATGAGTGCTATCTGAAAGCAAAAGCAATTCTGGAGGAGCATCAGTCTGTACTGGAAGCCTGTGCCCAGTTATTGCTGGAAAAAGAAAAGATTACAAGAAGTGAGTTTGAAGCACTTTTTGAGAAGTAGGTGTAGAATGGGGCAAGCTGTTTTTAATGCCGGGCAGGCATTTTAAGGGGCTTGCCCCAAAGGAGGTTTATATGAATAAAAATGCGCTGTTCTGTGATGGGACATCGGATTATGTCATACCTGCGGAACCGGGTATCCATGAAAAAGTCAGGCTGAGATTCAGAACGGCAAGAGATGACGCTCAGGAGGTCTGTCTGATTTCAGGAGGAGAAGCACTGCAGATGCAGAAGATATCCTCCGGGGAAGTGTTTGATTATTATGAAACAGAAGTGCAGCTTACAGATACGATGTTTGTTTATTATTTTCGGATAAAAAGCGAGAGTGAAGAGCTCTGCTATCATCGATGTGGCGTATCGGAACATCCGGTGGAATATTACAATTTCCGGATCATGCCTGGATTTTCCACACCGGCATGGGCAAAAGGCGCAGTGATGTATCAAATTTTTGTAGACCGCTTCTGTAATGGAGACCCATCCAATGATGTGGAGGATGGAGAATACGTTTATATCGGAGAGCCGGTCTGTAAAGTGAAAGACTGGAATGAATTTCCGGCGGCAATGGATATCCGCAGATTTCATGGAGGAGATCTGCAGGGAGTTTTGGATAAACTGGACTATCTGGAAGAGCTTGGAGTTGAAGTCATCTATTTCAATCCACTGTTTGTTTCCCCGTCGAATCACAAGTATGATATTCAGGATTATGACTACATCGATCCGCATTACGGCGTGATTATAGAAGACGGAGGAGAGGTTCTTCCAGAGGGAGAAAAGGACAATACCAGAGCGACAAAATATCAGAAGCGGACAGGGGACATTCGGAATCTGGAGGCAAGCAACCGCCTGTTTGCAAAACTGGTGGAGGAGATGCACACAAGGGGCATGCGGGTGATCCTTGACGGAGTGTTCAATCACTGTGGCTCTTTCAATAAGTGGATGGACCGGGAACGGATTTATGAACCGCAGCCGGAATACGAAAAAGGTGCTTATGTCAGTGCGCAGAGCCCGTACAGAGATTTCTTTCATTTTTTTGATGAAAGAGAAGAAGCGTGGCCTTATAATAAAAACTATGACGGATGGTGGGGACATGATACGCTGCCGAAGCTGAACTATGAAGATTCTCCCACGCTGGAGGAATATATTTTAAACATCGGAAAGAAATGGGTATCGCCGCCGTATAATGCCGATGGATGGCGTCTGGATGTGGCGGCAGATCTGGGATACAGCAATGAATACAATCACATCTTCTGGGAGAATTTCAGAAAAGCTGTAAAAAGTGCCAATCCGCAGGCGCTGATATTGGCGGAGCACTATGGAGATCCGGGAGAATGGCTTCAGGGCGATGAATGGGACAGCGTGATGAATTATGATGCCTTTATGGAGCCGCTGACCTGGTTCTTGACAGGAATGGAAAAGCACAGTGATGAGCGCAGGACAGACTTGTGGGGGAATGCAGACAACTTTGTCAATACGATGAATCATTTTATGGCAAGCATGCTGACCCCGTCATTACAGGTGGCGATGAATGAACTGTCTAACCACGATCATTCCCGGTTCCTGACCAGAACGAATCACATTGTAGGAAGAGTGGCACAGCTTGGAAGCAAAGCGGCAGAAGAAGGATCAATCTGGCAGTGATGCGGGAGGCAGTGGCAGTTCAGATGACCTGGGTAGGAGCACCTACGGTTTATTACGGAGATGAAGCAGGTGTCTGTGGATTTACCGATCCGGACAGCCGCAGGACCTATCCATGGGGACAGGAAAACAGAGAACTTGTAGAGTTCCATAAAGAAATGATCCGGATCCACAAGCGTGAGAAGCCTCTGCGTACAGGTTCTCTGAAGATGCTTTCCTGGTCATTCAATGTTCTTGCTTATGCAAGATTTCAGGAAGGTGAACAGATCATTGTTGTGTTAAATAACAGTAAGGAACTAAAGGAAGTGACAATCCCGGTGTGGCAGGCGGAGGTGCCTATGAAAGGAAAGATGGAGCGTCTGATGTACTCCTGGGAAAAGAGCTATACGACAGAAAGAGACATTTATCTGGTGGAGGATGGAGAGACTGTTGTCAATATGGGAAAACATTCTGTTCTGATCATGAAGCCAGTCAGAGAAATGCAGGTGGATGAGTATGGGAAAGAAAGTAGCAGTAATTAACGATCTCTCAGGATTTGGGAGATGTTCTCTCACGGCAGCAATTTCAGTGCTTTCAGCGATGGGCGTGCAGGCGTGTCCGCTCCCGACAGCTGTGCTGAGTGCACAGACAGGATATGAAGACTATCATTGCGTGAGCCTTACGGAAGAAATGGAGCAGTTTCGGCGATCCTGGGAAAAGATGGAGGCACGGTTTGACGGTATCTATACAGGATTTGCAGCAGATGAAGAGCAGATCGGTCATATGATCCATATTGCGGAGACATTTCATAAGAAGAAAGCCTTTCTGCTGGTAGATCCGATCATGGGGGATCATGGATACAAATTTGATATCTTCTCCATAGAGTTTTGCAGAAAGATGCGGGAGCTTGCGAAGATGGCGGATATTGTGACCCCAAATTTGACGGAGCTTTGTATTCTGACGGATACAGATTATCGGATGATCGAAAATATGACGGACGAAAAACATCTTCTTACGGTGATCAGGCAGCTGGCGGAAAACCTGAGGAAAGATGGACCAAGAACTGTTGTAGTGACAGGGATTCAGTTTTGTGACAATGAAGACGGGATCCAGAAGATGGGAAATCTGGCAGTGACGGGAAAAGAGACACATCTTGCAGCATTCTCGTATGTAGGTGGAAGCTACTCCGGAACAGGTGATCTGTTTGCTTCCGTGCTGGCAGGCGGACTGGCAAGAGGAGAAAATCTGAAGTCCATGATGGAACTTGCAGGAAGCTTTATCGAGAAAGCGATTACAGATGCAGTGAAAGAAGAGATTCCGCGCAATGACGGAGTCGAGTATGAAAAATATCTGCATATGCTGATGAAGTAAATAAAAAAGCTGTGTGCAGCAGGAGAGGTCCTGTGTACGCAGCTTTTTGACTATTTTGTAAGAATTTCAATTCCGTCTTCTTTTACGAGAACCATATATTCGATCTGTGCAGACAGTCCGTCATCAATGGTGTAGATCGTCCAGTCATTGTCCTCATCTACGAAGAAGTCCGGGCTGCCTTCGTTGATCATCGGCTCAATGGTAAACATCATTCCGGGTACGAGCAGCATCTCGCTGCCCTTTGGTGTGACATAGCTGACAAACGGATCTTCGTGGAATTCCAGTCCGATTCCGTGACCGCCGATATCAACAACAACAGAGTAGCCGTTTGCCTGTGCGTGGGTATTGATCGCATCTGCAATATCTCCCAGATGTCCCCATGGTTTTGCCGCTGCAAGACCAAGCTCTACACATTCTTCTGTAACACGCACCAGACGTTTGGCTCGGTCGGATACTTCGCCAATCATGAACATACGGGATGCATCAGAGAAATAGCCGTCCAGAATGGTAGATACATCGACGTTGATGATATCACCCTCCTGCAGGATGATGTTTTCATCCGGGATTCCGTGGCACACTTCATTATTGATAGAGGTGCATACACTTTTCGGGAAGCCCTGATAATTCAGAGGAGCCGGGATTCCACCGTGTGCAGTTGTAAAATCATATACGATCTTGTCAATCTCAGCAGTACTCATGCCTGCGCGAATGTGTGCGGCAACTTCATCCAGAACAGCCGTGTTGAGAGCCGCACTTTTTTTGATCTTTTCGATCTGCGCCGGAGTCTTCAAAAGCTTTCTGGAAGGTACAATTTCCCCTCTGTCCCTGTGCAGTTTTATTTTTTCTTCGATCGGCATATGGCATTTTTTATATTTTTTGCCGCTGCCGCACCAGCAAGGATCATTTCTTTCCATGTTTAGTTATCTCCTTCAAATCTGTTTTGTTTTACGATGTGTCTATTTTAACACAATGGAAAGAAAATTACCAATCGGAAAGTTTGAGAAAAATTGAGGGAGAATATAAAACTGTTCATTTTCGCCTGTTTGTGATAAGATAAAACAGGAAATAAAGTCTTTTAGCACCGATTTCTGGTGCGGAATTGATAAAATCAAAGAGTAGGAGGATACGGATATGTTACGAATCGGAATGCTTACAAGTGGCGGAGACTGTCAGGCTTTGAATGCTGCAATGCGCGGTGTTGTAAAAGGTGTTTGCACAAAACGGGATGATGTGGAAATCTATGGATTTGAAGACGGATACAAAGGTCTGATCTATGGCAACTTTCATATGCTCACATCAAAGGATTTTTCCGGAATCCTGACAAGAGGCGGCACGATCCTCGGTACATCGAGACAGCCGTTTAAGTTGATGCGTGTACCGGACAAGGACGGTTTGGATAAAGTGGCGGCAATGAAGCATACTTATCATAAGTTAAGTCTTGACTGTCTGGTGATCCTGGGAGGAAACGGAACACACAAGACAGCGAATCTGTTAAGAGAAGAAGGCTTAAATGTTGTGACACTGCCAAAAACAATCGACAATGATCTGTGGGGCACGGATATGACATTTGGCTTCCAGAGTGCAGTGGATATTGCGACAGACACGATCGACCGGATCCATACGACGGCAACCTCTCACAGCCGTGTGTTTATCATTGAAGTAATGGGACATAAGGTGGGACACGTCACGCTGCATGCGGGAATTGCCGGCGGTGCAGATGTGATTCTGCTTCCGGAGATTCCGTATGATATCGATGTGGTGACGGATGTGATCCAGAAGCGTGCGGCAGCAGATAAAAAGTTTACGATCATTGCGGTTGCAGAAGGTGCAATCTCAAAAGAAGATGCCAGGCTGAAGAAAAAAGAATATAAAGAAAAGCTTGCAAAACGGAAATATCCGTCCATCGCCTACGAACTGGCAGAGAAGATCCAGCAGAAGACAGACAAGGAAGTAAGGATTACGGTGCCGGGGCATACGCAAAGAGGCGGTTCTCCATGTGCGTATGACCGTGTATTTGCCACAAGAGTGGGAGCGGCTGCGGCAGAGCTGATCCTGAATCAGGAATACGGCTACATGATCGCCATGAAGAATCAGAAGATTACAAAAGTACCGCTTCAGGATGTGGCAGGAAAGCTGAAAATGGTAGATCCGCAGGATGGAATCATCAAAGAGGCAAGAACCATCGGCATCAGCTTTGGAGATCAATAAAAGATTTGGAAAACAGAGGTGTAATACATGTCGTATACGGCACTTTACCGAAAGTTCCGTCCCGTTGAATTTGAAGATGTCAAGGGTCAGGAACATATTATTACTACATTAAAAAATCAGATTGAAGCAAACAGGATCGGACATGCCTATCTGTTCTGCGGAACAAGAGGGACCGGTAAGACAACGGTTGCGAAGATTTTTGCAAAGGCAGTCAACTGTGAGCATCCGGTGAATGGAAGTCCCTGCGGGGAGTGCGCGATGTGCCGCTCTATTGCAGCGGGTACATCGATGAATGTGATCGAGATCGATGCAGCTTCGAACAATGGTGTGGACAACATCCGTGAGATCCGGGAAGAAGTGGCATACCGCCCGACAGAAGGAAAGTACAAAGTCTATATCATTGATGAGGTGCATATGCTGTCGATAGGGGCGTTCAATGCGCTGTTAAAGACACTGGAGGAACCGCCGGAGTATGTGATCTTTATTCTGGCGACAACCGAGGTTCACAAGATTCCCATCACGATTTTATCCCGGTGTCAGCATTATGATTTCAAGCGGATCAGTATTGAGACGATCACAGACCGGATGCGTGATCTGATGCAGGAAGAGCAGGTGGAAGTAGAAGAAAAAGCGCTGCGCTATGTCGCAAAGGCGGCAGATGGTTCGATGCGTGACGCATTGAGTCTTCTGGATCAGTGTATTGCCTTTTATCTGGGGCAGAAGCTGACGTATGACAATGTGCTGGAAGTACTGGGAGCGGTCGATACGGATGTGTTCAGCAGACTCCTGCGCAGTGTGATCAGACGAGATGTCCCAAAAGTGCTTGATATCGTCGATGATCTGGTGATGCAGGGGCGGGAGCTGACGCAGCTTGCCACGGATTTTACATGGTATCTGCGAAACTTGCTTCTTGTGAAGACATCTGATAATATAGAGGATGTTCTGGATGTATCTACAGAAAATATGCAGCAGCTTCAGGAAGAGGCCGGATGGTGGAAGCGGATATGTTGCTCCGTTACATTCGGATTTTTTCGGAATTGTCAGGTCAGCTGAAATATGCAGCGCAAAAAAGAGTGCTTCTGGAAGTGGCTCTGATCAAGCTTTGTACGCCTGCCATGGAGACGAGCTCAGATTCTATTCTGGATCGGATCCGTGTATTGGAAGAAAAGCTGGAACAGGGCGTTATATCAGGTGGTCAGGAACGAGTTGTTTATGTAAAGGAAGATGGTCAGGCACCGGCGGAGCCAACGCCGAGACCGGAACTTCCAAACGCAGTACCGGAAGATGTGCAGCAGGTAGTAAAGAATTTCAGACCGATCGCAGATGAGGCATCGGGAATGCTTCGGACATACCTGAAAAAAGCGCGTCTAAGCCTTGCAGGTGACAACCGTCTGATGATCGTGATGCCGGATGCACTGGGGGCAGATTTTGTTGGCAGAGAAGATAGACGGAAGGAACTGGAAAGTCTGATTGAAAACAGGATCGGCAAGAAGGTGGAAGTAGAAGTACGCCACGTAGAAGAAGGACGCCGGTTTGAGGATACATTTGTAGATATTGAGAAGAAGATCAATATGGAGATTATAGTGGAGGACTGATTTATGGCAAAAAGAGGTGGATTTCCTGGCGGAGGAATGCCGGGAAACATGGCAAATCTGATGAAACAGGCACAGAAAATGCAGCGTCAGATGGAAGAACAGGCAAAAGAGCTGGAAGCAAAGGAATTTACTGCGACTGCAGGAGGAGAAGCGGTGGAAGTGACCGTTTCCGGTAAAAGAGAAGTTCTAAAGGTGAAGCTGGCAGAAGAGGTTGTGGATCCGGATGATATTGAAATGCTGGAGGATCTGATCGTGGCAGCAACAAATGAAGCGCTTCGCAAAGTGGATGAAGAATCCAGCTCTGCAATGTCCAAACTGACAGGAGGACTCGGCGGAGGAATACCGGGTATGTTCTAATCCGGACAGAGGTGAAAAAGAATGGATTATTACAGTAATCAGATCAGCAGGCTGATCGAAGAATTTTCACGCCTTCCGGGAATCGGAGCGAAGTCTGCCCAGAGACTGGCATTTCATATTATCAATATGCCGAAAGATCAGGTGGAGAATCTGGCAAAGTCGATCGTGGATGCCAGAAATAATGTGAGATACTGTGCACAGTGCTGTACTCTGACGGACCGGGAACTTTGCCCGATCTGCAGCAATCCGGAACGGGATCAGCGGACCATCATGGTAGTGGAGACTCCAAGAGATCTGGCAGCATATGAAAAGACCGGAAAATATAACGGAGTGTATCATGTGCTTCATGGAGCGATCTCTCCGATGCTGGGGATCGGACCGGGGGATATCCGCTTAAAAGAACTGATGGAACGACTGCAGCAGGATGTAGATGAAGTGATCGTGGCGACCAACTCAAGCCTGGAGGGGGAGACTACCGCAATGTACATCAGCAAGCTGATCAAGCCGACCGGGATCAAAGTGAGCAGGATTGCCAGCGGTGTTCCTGTAGGCGGAGATCTGGAATATATTGATGAAGTGACGCTTCTGCGTGCACTGGAAGGCAGAACGGAGCTTTAACAGGACAGGGAAGAGAAATCATGAACAAAAAGAAAGTGACATCTTCGGATGTGGCGAAATATGCCGGCGTTTCCCAGACGACGGTTTCTATGATTTTAAATAAGAAGTACAATGTTTCTTTTTCCAAAGAAGTGGTAAAAAAAGTGGAGGATGCAGCCCGGGAGCTGGGGTATGTGCTTCCCAAGCGCAGAACACAGAAAGAAAGCCGCAGGGAAAAGCTTCTGGTGGTTTTCTGCCCGAATCTGACCAATCCGTATTATGTCATGCTTTTGCAGGGAATCGAAGCAAGAGCAACGGAGCAGGGGTTCGGGCTGTTTGTGTGTAATACCCAGAGAGATCTGGAGTTGGAGGAGCGTTATTTAAAGATGCTTCCCTCTCTGAATCCGCAGGGGGTCATCTACACCTGTAATCCGAGCAGCTGCTTTATGGAGACAGTGGAGCAGTTGTCCAACAAGATTCCCTTTGCTGTCATCAACAATCAGAATGAACGGCTGAATGTGGATGCGGTAGAGCTGGATAATTCAAAGCTTGGCAGAATTATGGCAAAGCATCTGCTGGAACTCGGACATACCCATGTGGCATATATTGCGCCGCCGCTGACTGTAAGGCAGAAGCAGCGTTCCAAGCGGGTAGAAGGATTTTTGAAGGAGTTTCAGAAAGCAGGACTTGGAGATCATGTGGTGATCAAAGCCGCGGATGAGCAGATTGATAAAGATGTGCCGGGAATCGATTCGGAATATCGGATCGGATATGACCTGACAAAGGAATTGCTGAAAGAGCATACGGATCTGACTGCGATCGTGGGGCTCAATGACATGATCGCCTTTGGTATTTTAGATGCTCTGTACGAGGAGAAATACAAAGTTCCGGGAGAGATGTCCGTGATGGGATGCGACAACACATTGTTTGCGAGAATGCATCATATTGCGCTGACAACAGTCGAACATTTCGTGATCTATAAAGGCAGAGACGCCTGCGATATCATCATGAAAAAGATCAAAGCCCGCAGTGAGCCGTATGCCGGGATCGAGCCGGTGAGCATCTATCATGTGGAGTATGAGCCACAGATCGTGATGCGGGGAACAACCGGATATCCAAATCTGAAAAAAAGAAAAATTAGTACAAAAAAGTAAATTATTAGTAATAAAAATTAACAGTAAAAGGCAAAACCAAAGTTAGCAGTAGTTTTTTCATTAATAATGTGATATTATTAGTACGGCAAAATTACTAATAATTTTTGGGCCTATTGACCTGTTTCCAGGGAGTCTATATAATCGAATTATAACAAATCGACGAAGATTTTAAGGAGGGACAGGCAATGAAATTTTTTATTGACACAGCAAATGTAGAGGATATTAAAAAAGCAAATGACATGGGTGTGATCTGTGGAGTTACAACAAATCCATCCCTGATCGCCAAAGAAGGACGTGTATTTGAAGAAGTAATCGCAGAGATTGCATCCATCGTAGACGGACCAATCAGCGGAGAAGTCAAAGCGACAACAGTAGACGCAGAAGGCATGATCAAAGAAGGACGTGAGATTGCAAAGATTCATCCGAACATGGTAGTGAAGATTCCAATGACAGTGGAAGGCCTGAAAGCTTGTAAAGTCCTTTCATCTGAGGGAATCAAGACAAATGTGACTTTGATCTTTTCTGCAAATCAGGCACTTCTGGCAGCAAGAGCGGGTGCAACGTATGTATCACCGTTTTTGGGAAGACTGGATGATATCTCGGTAAGAGGAACAGATCTGGTTGCAGAGATCGCTCAGATCTTTGAAGTTGCAGGAATTGATACAGAGATCATTGCCGCAAGCGTAAGAAATCCGATCCACATTACAGACTGTGCACTTGCAGGGCTGATATTGCAACAGTGCCTTACAAGGTAATCGAACAGATGACACATCATCCGTTGACAGACGCCGGAATTGAGAAATTCCAGGCTGATTATAAAGCTGTTTTCGGAGAGTAAAAGCAGGAGGCAATCATGAACAAATTAGAATTGATGAAAACTGCAAATGAAGTCCGCAAAGGGATTGTCACAGCGGTACACAGCGCAAAAGCGGGACATCCGGGCGGATCTTTATCAGCAGCTGACATTTTTACGTATCTCTATTTTGAAGAGATGAATATTGATCCAAAAGAGCCGAAAAAAGCAGACCGTGACAGATTTGTCCTGTCTAAAGGACACACAGCTCCGGGACTGTATTCTGTACTGGCGCAGAGAGGATATTTCCCGGTTGAAGATTTAAAGACACTGCGTCATACAGGATCTTATCTGCAGGGACATCCGGATATGAAGCACATTCCAGGTGTGGATATGTCTTCCGGATCTCTGGGACAGGGAATTTCTGCGGCAGTTGGTATGGCGATTGCAGGAAAACTGGACAACGCAGATTACAGAGTTTATACACTTCTTGGAGACGGAGAGATTCAGGAAGGACAGGTATGGGAAGCAGCGATGCTGGCAGCGCACAAAAAACTGGATAATCTGGTTGTGATCGTAGATAACAACAATCTGCAGATTGACGGTGCGATTGATGAAGTCAACTCCCCATATCCGATTGATAAGAAATTTGAAGCATTCAATTTCCATGTGATCAACATCGACGGAAATGATTTTGATCAGATCGATGCAGCATTCAAAGAGGCAAAGACAGTGAAAGGGTGCCCGACAGCGATCATTGCCAAGACGATCAAAGGAAAAGATGTTTCATTCATGGAAAATCAGGCAGGATGGCACGGAAAAGCGCCGAATGATGAAGAATACGCAGTAGCAATGGCAGATTTGGAGAAAGTAGGTGAAGCATTATGTCAGATGTAAAGAAAATAGCAACAAGAGACAGTTACGGAAATGCTTTAGCCGAACTCGGAACTGCACATGAGAATGTAGTTGTACTGGATGCAGACCTTGCGGCAGCTACAAAGACAGGTGTGTTTAAAAAAGCACATCCGGAGAGATTTATCGACTGTGGTATCGCAGAGAGTAATATGATGGGTGTGGCAGCAGGTCTTGCAGCAGCCGGAAAGGTACCATTTGCAAGCTCTTTCGCAATGTTTGCGGCAGGCCGCGCATTTGAGCAAATCAGAAACTCCATTGGATACCCGAAACTGAACGTGAAGATCGGTGCGACACATGCAGGAATCTCTGTAGGAGAAGACGGTGCGACACACCAGTGTAACGAAGATATCGCTCTGATGCGAACAATTCCGGGAATGGTTGTGATCAACCCTTCTGATGATGTAGAAGCAAGAGCAGCAGTAAAAGCGGCTTACGAGCATGTAGGACCTGTTTATATGCGTTTTGGACGTCTGGCGGTTCCGGTAATCAATGACAGAGAAGATTACAAGTTCGAACTCGGAAAAGGTGTTGTGCTGCGCGAAGGAAAAGATCTGACTATCGTGGCAACAGGACTTCCGGTTTCCAACTGTCTGGAAGCTGCAGAGAAGCTTGCAGCAGACGGAATCGATGCGAAAGTGATCAACATCCATACGATCAAACCTCTGGATGAAGAACTGATCGTGGAAGCTGCAAAGGCAACAGGAAAAGTTGTTACAGTGGAAGAGCACTCCGTAATCGGAGGACTTGGAAGTGCAGTATGTGATGTCCTTTCAGAAAAAGCACCGACACAGGTGATGAAGATCGGAATCAATGATACGTACGGTGAGTCCGGACCGGCTTTGGAGCTGATTGCAAAATACGGACTGGATACAGAAAGTATCTATCAGAAGATCAAAGCGTTTGTATAAAATTCAGAAAAGAGAAATCCCCTGCCGGCAGAAACAAATTGTTCTCCGTCAGGGGATTTTTACTTTGGCACTAGATTGTAGCCAAAGTGGAATGTCCATATCGTAGAGACAAGAAACAGTCTCATCAATGCATATCCAAACAGGAATCCTGTAAGGAACCTTCTTATATTTGTGCTTTCGTAAGAAGTGACCATCTGAATCACCCCATCCAGGATCATCGGCAGCATCAGTATTGCAAAGATCCATGGAGACCAGGAAACAAGCGGAAAGGTAAGCGGACATAAAATCATGCCGACCAGTTCTCCGGTACACCTGGCACAGATTGGAAACTGTGTCCCCTTCCAGTAAAAGGAACGGTCACTTCTGCAATGACAGCCAAATATAATAGGAAGCCACTTATAAATCCAAACTCTCATCGAGCCTTAGAATCCCATAGCGGCAAAGCTACACCAACCACTGCGATCAGTATATAATACAGGATCATCAGGATTACACCGACCAATGCGCCGATACCGGCAGCCTTGGATGTCTTTGGTTTGGTGTCTTTCCATACAAGGAATAAAACAAGACCTACAATCGGGATACAGCAGCCTAACAATCCCCAGAGAAAGCCACCGTTATCCGTGGCTTGTGGAGTCGTGTTTTGAGAAGCTCCGCAGTTTGGACAGGTTGCGGCATTGTCCTCAATCTGATTGCCACAGTTTTTACAAAAAGCCATAGGAAATCCCCCTCTCTTTAATTGGTTGATAGTTACAGATATATACTCTGTAAATGGAATCTTATTGTATATTTATACCATACAATTTTTGTATCGTCTACAAAAAACAGAAAAATGTCCGAAAATATTTTTTGCAGGTAAAGTGCGTGCTATAATAGGGAAAGGAGCTGTCTGTACAGTGAGAATCCGGAGGTGGAAAGACTTGAAATTATGGTATCGAATGATTCGACGTTTGGAAGAAATTTATATAAGAAAGCATAAAGAAGAGTTCCTGTTGAGGAAACAGAAGTGGGATGAAGAATTTTATGAATGTATTCAGGATATTGCGAAGCATCCGGTTGTGCTTCGTATGAAACTATATCCGCATCATGGAAATACGAATTGTTATCAGCATTGCCTTCATGTATCTTACTACAATTATGTGTGGTGCCGCTTTTTTCATCTGGATGCAAAATCAGCGGCAAGAGGCGGGATGCTGCATGATCTGTTTCTGTATGACTGGCATACCCATGCAAAAGAGACGGGGCAGCGTTTCCACGGGCTGACACATCCGAAAACAGCCTTAAACCATGCATGTCGTTTATTTCCTCTGAATGATATAGAGAAAGATGTGATCCGGGCGCATATGTGGCCAGTCACATTTTTTAGCATTCCTCACACAAAAGAAGGATGGATCATCACACTGACAGACAAATATTGCGGAGCATTTGAAAGTATGAAAAGAAAATAGAAGAATTTCGGGCAAAAATTTTGTCGAACTTATGTGACATTAACTGATAAAATCGGCCTTTTTCGTGTGCTATTCTCTAAAAGAACCCGGGGGAGCGGACAGGCTTCCGGCAAAAAATTAATTGAATCAAGGAGGATATACAGCATGGAAAGACAGATCCCAAAAAATGTTCGTCAGATTGGAAACGTGAGTGACAGCCCGAAAATTTATGTGGAGGACTATGTAGATACTTTTTTCCTACAGCTTTGTGATAAGGCGAAGGACGGACCGATCGGGGCATTTCTCGTAGGAGATATGCAAAAGAGCGAGGATGAGGAATATGTATACATATTATGGTGCGATTCAGATGCACGACTTGAAGCTGGTCGGCAATGAATACGTGATCGATGATGAAACATGGAAAAATGCATATGAGGACTGTAAACAGTATTTTGAAGACGGAGAAATGTTGGGCTGGTTTGTCGCACAGCCCGGAGTAGAACTGGATGCAAAGAGCAACATAGTGAAACTTCATAAAAAATCGTTCCCGAAACAGAATACTGTTTTTGTTATGAAGGATTCCGCAGAGAAGGAAGAATCTTATTTTGTGCATAAACTGAATGATCTGATGGAGATCGGCGGTCGTTATACATATTATGAGAAAAATCCATGTATGCAGAACTATATGATTGCTGCTCGAAGAAAGAATGGGGTGTCTCCCTCGGAAACTGTTGAGGATCGAGCTGCTCAGGACTTTCGGAACATGGTCCGCAGTCGAGGAAGCCGGACGCATCAGAAAAAAAACAACCGTCTGATGTATGTAGCAAGTTCCATACTTATACTGGTGGCAGTTATTATGGGAGTTACCACACTCAATAATTTCGGGAAAATGAAAGCTGTCCAGAAAGTGATGAGTCAGGCGTCGTCAGCGGTCTTACAGGAAAATAATACAGAGGAGGTGCAGCCGGTGAGCGGTGAAGTGACAGAAGCATCCAATGAGGGAGACGTAAAAAAACAGGAAGAAACACCACCATCAGAAAAGGATGCATCAGATCCGGAAATAAAACAGGAAGAAGAAAAAGCAGATGATATTGTCCAGGAACAGGAGAGTACAGAAGGAGAAGGTGATTCCTCAGAGGGAGTGTACGTAGTGGAGCAGGGAGATACACTGGCGATCATCAGCAAAAAGGCCTACGGAGATGTTTCGCATGTAGATTCTATCTGTCGGATGAACGGAATTACGGATGGAAATTTGATTTATGTAGGTCAGAAATTGCTATTACCATAAAATAATGCTATAATCGGAAAATAAAACAAAATGATAAGGGGTCGGATATGAAGCAAAAGAAAAATCCGCGGTTTCGATTTTCTGGATCCATAGATATGGAGATCATTCGGAGGCAGGTCAAAAGGCACAGAAGAAGCGTGCTGGGACAGTGGACGATCCGGATCGTCGTGGCAGCCATGATCGTGACAGGAACCTATCTTGTGATTGAAAATCAGACGTATACGTCCGTTGCAACAGCGGACTCACATAAGAAAGATACAGAAGACAGCAACCAGTATATCGCATTTTCGGACGGTGTGATCCGATACAGCAGAGATGGCGTTGTGTTTCTGAATAAAAAGAATAAGGAAAAATGGATTCAGCTGTCAGATTCAGAATCCGATAGTGGACGTTAATGAGGATGTGTTTGCAATAGCAGATGTGGGCGGTAATACGATCATGATCTTTCAGAAGAGTGGATTAAAGGGGGAGATTGAGACTACGCTTCCGATTGAAAAGATTTCTGTTTCAAATCAGGGGATTGTAAGCGCGATCCTGAAAAACGAATCTACGCCGCAGATCATTTCCTATGATGCAGTGGGAAATATACTCGTAGAGCATCAGGTAAATCTAAACAGTACCGGATATCCAATCTCACTGGACATGTCGGCGGATGGGGAGAACCTGATGGTATCGTATCTTTCCACAAAAAACGGAACATTGAAGTCCATGGTTGCTTTTTATAATTTTGGAAAAGAAGGTCAGGAAAAAACGGACAACCTGATTTATACAGAAGATTTTGAGCAGACAGTCGTTCCGGATGTGTTTTATATGGACGCGTCACATCCGTTGCGGTTGGTGATAAATCATTTGTGATCTATGAAGGTACAAAGTCCGTGAAAAAGAAAACCGAAGTGAAGCTGAATCAGGAGATACGCAGTGAATTTCACTCGGACAGGTATATCGGGTTTATTCTTACGAATAAAGATAAATCAGGATATGAAGTGCAGCTTTATGATAAAACGGGAAAACAGATAATAAACCGGGAAATAACAGGAGAATATAGTCATGTAAAGATAGCAGGAGATGAGATCATCATGTTCGACGGAACAAAGGGATGTATCATCAGCGACACAGGAATACAGCGATTTAAGGGAGACTGGGGAATAGAAGCACAGGAAGTGATTCCGGCTGCCGGAATTCACAGATACCTGATCGCCGGTGAAGATGAACTGCGGCTTGTTTACCTGACAAATTAGGAGAAAATATGGATAATTGGTTATTGATTATTGTAGGAGTGATATTTTTGATCAGTATCGTGGCAGGCTATGTCAGAGGACTGCTCAAAATCGGAATTTCGTTGCTGGCTACGGTTCTGTCGATCGTGCTGGTTATGTTTCTGGCGCCTTATGTCAGTGATGCGCTTATTAAATGGACACCTGCGGATGAGATGATTGAAGAAAAATGTATGGAGATGTTCATGCCTCAGATTTCTGCAGATACATTGAAAAATGCAGATTTAAGCGGGACTTCACTTGGGGAATTGAATCAGGATCAGCTGGCGGATATCAACAATCTGGACTGGAACCAGTTGGGGATCAACATTCAGGATATTTTGAATATCATCGGAGAGATCCCAAAAGAAGTGCAGATTCAGGAGATTGAAAATGCAGCATTGCCGGAGTTTTTGAAAAACCGGCTGCTGGAAAACAATAACAGCACAATTTATCAGGAACTGGGAGTTAAGTCGTTTCCTGAGTATGCGGCATCGTATATTGCAAGGATGATCCTCAAAGTTGTGGCATTTCTTGTTACATTTATCCTTGTGTGGATTCTTGTCAGGGCACTGATGGCTGCAGTAGATCTGATCGGCGAGCTTCCGATTCTGGGATTTTTCAATCACCTGGGCGGAGCGGTTGTCGGAGCAGCGGCGGCACTGTTGATTGTCTGGCTCTTGTTTTTGATCATAACATTATTGTATAATAATGCGATTGGGCAGTCTTGCTTTGAGATGATTGAGAAAAGCAGTATTCTGACATTTTTGTATGATAACAATATATTGATTACGAAGCTGTTGTCATTTTAAGAGGGATTTTCGATCTTGAAAAGTCGGTTTTGAAGATAAAATATATATTTACTAAAAAATTAAAAAAATCATATTGACAGGTACTGTGCAATATGGTATATTTTAATAGCTGTCGGTGATAACTGAACAGCTTGAACGGGGGATTAGCTCAGTTGGGAGAGCGCCTGCCTTGCAAGCAGGAGGTCACGAGTTCGAATCTCGTATTCTCCATTTACTCAGTGATAAGAGCTGAGACAATTTTATAGTATTCCTCGATAGCTCAGTGGTAGAGCATTCGGCTGTTAACCGAAGGGTCGTTGGTTCGAACCAACTCGGGGAGTTATTAAGTTCCATAGATAGTAATGTCTATGGAATTTTTTTGTAGAAAGAATGAAAAAATGAGGACGACGATGGCGTTGTCCTCATTTTTTCTTTCCTATCATCAGATAGGGTTCAAACATAATATAGTAGTTCTGATATTTGGTACAGACTCCATATTTTGAGCGATAATCGGCAATGGCATCGCGAAGCTGCTCTTCTGTTACATCCAGAAATTCAGCAGTTTCGTGATATTCCCGGCATCCGTGCTGATATGCATCGATCAGACCACGCAGACCGATCAGCCGTTCATAGGTCACATCCGTGCCTGGCGTTCCTGCTTTGCATTTGCAGGATCGGAGATATCCAGAATATTTCCGACAGAAGTGTAGTGATGACCAAGCTCTTCTGCCAGAATACAGGCTTTTTCTGCAGAGGTCTCCAACTGGTCTGAGAGGGCGATATTTTGATCTACATACAATCCCTTTAAGTTTCCATGAAAAGGAAAGTTCTCATCTACTGATATGTTCTGGGCGGCAGCCTCTTCTAACAGTTCTTCATATTTGTTCAGCATAGCCGTTTCTGAATGCTCCTTTATTGTTTTCTTTTTGAACGGATAAATTGAATGTATTTTTCAACATCATCCAACTCAGCCTGCGTAAGGTCAGAGGTATCAAGGTGTGCGGCAATCGTGACAGGTTCGGGTTCGTGAGAGAGTGAACTACGTCCGAGAAGATAGTCTGCATCGACCTGGAAGATATCTGCAATTTTATTCAGAATATCAAAATCAGGTTCACGCCGTCCTTGTTCATACATACTGACTGCACTCTTTGAGATGCCAAGGCGAGTGGCAAGCTCCTGCTGGGATAAGTGTTTATCTGTTCGCAGTGTTTTGAGTATATTGGCAAATACAGCCATAACATACACGTCCTTTCTAAGCAGCTTTTTTGCTGCGCTGGGAAGTTTTTGTAAAAATCAAAACTTTTTATGAATACAATATGATTATACACAAAACGTGGGAAAAAGTAAATAAAAAATCCACAAAATGTGCTTGACAAAAGAACACGAATCGTGTATTGTATAACTACACGAAACGTGCACAAAACGTGTAAAAAGAAATAGAAAGACCGAATACAGAGAATTTCGGCAGGAGGTAAATATGAGAGATAGAATTTTACGGGAAGTACCGGAAAAGAGAGAGCGTTGTGTCAAACATTTTCAGATGACACAGAAGGGAATGGCGGCAGCTGTATATCCGGCTCCGGTCCATTATGAAGAAGACGGACAGTGGAAAGAAATTGATAACCGTCTGGAAGCTGTACAGGAAAACGGGAGAGAAGTTTATCGAAATCTTGCGTCCGCAGTTCGTGTAAGTTTTGCAAAAGAGTCAGATACAAAGGAATTGGTAACGATCGAGAAAGACGGAAAGAAAATCTTATGGGGATTGTCACCTTTTTTACACACAAAAAGTACACGAAACGTGAATTGTGAAGGTGAAATTTCTACATTTCGTGTTTTGGAAAAGGAAGATTTCTGGAAAGAAGCAGAAATGTTGGATATGAAAGTGTCTGTTTTAGAAGAGGAAGAGTCAGAAGAGGATGAGATCCGAAAGATGATGTGTGTTCCGCATTTAAACGGAGAAGGTGTGTATGAGGAAATTCTTCCGGGAATTGATCTGCATTACTCAATCCAGGGAGAGCAGCTAAAAGAGAATATTCGACTGAACAGAAAAGAGGCGGCAGAACAGGAATTGAGCTTTCAGCTGACGCATCCTGGAATGGAGCTGCGAAGCGAAGAAGATGGAGGACTTGGGCTGTATGATTCGGAAAATCAGGAGTCAGGAAGGATTTTCAGACTGGTGAAACCGTATATGTATGATGCCGCAGGAAATCAGTCTCTTCAGGTGGAATTTCAAGTAGAAATCGGCACAGAGAGCAGTGTTATCAAAGTTGTGCCGGATCGTGAATGGATGCAGGACACAGAACGTGTTTATCCAATCGTGATCGATCCAATGACAGAGACGAGTAAAACAAAAGGAAATATTGAAGATACGTATGTTTTCACAGGAGGAAATGTACCGGAGAATCCGGGGAACGTATATGCATATGGATCTTTCGTGGTAGGGCGAAGTGATGAACTTGGAAAAATGAGAGCGCTGCTTCGGTTTCGAGACCTTCCGGATATTGGAAAAGGTTCGATCATTTACGGCGCGACCATGTATATCTGGCAGTTTGAATATTCATCCTACAGCAATCCGGAGCTGCCGCTTCTTGCTTATGAAGTAAAAAACAGCTGGGATGAAAAAAGCGTCCGTTGGGGAAATCAGCCGGCAGTAGATGGTGCAATACTGGATTATAAAAAAGTAAAACAGGTAATCAATGGAAATACAGTTTCGATCACACCGATAGGATTCAATGTGACCAGATTGGTGCGTCAGTGGTATAACACAGGAAAAAACTATGGAATTATGGTGAAATCAAAATATGAAGATGATGAAAATCTGGCAAACCGTGCTTATGCGAGATTCCATGCATCTGACTCACCAAGTATCTCTTCTGAACAGTTTCCAAGCGGTGTGTTTTATTACAGGAATGTAAATGGCCTGGAGGATTATCAGAGCTACCATGAGCAGTCAGCAGGCGCGCAGGAATCGGTTACACGAATGACTTTACAGGAAATGTTGTCTGGAGTCATTTGGATGTGGCAACAGAGGGAGGTCCGATGACAACAGAAATCCGTCACGTATACAATTCCAGTGAAGCAGATACCTCTTCCCGTATGGGATACGGATGGAGACTCAGCAGCCAACAGGAATTGAAAGAGAGCGGAATCAAAGATTATCCGTATGTGTATATCGATGAAGACGGAACAAAACATTATTTCTATAAAGATACCAATGACGGTAATAAGCTGAAAGATGAGGATGGGCTGGGACTGACGATCACAGTGACGTCAAGTTCTGAACATGACCGTTATCGCACGATGGAAACAAAAGACAAAGTGAAGTATATATTCGGACAGGACGGATTTTTACGATTCATCGAAGATCTGGACGGAAATTCCGTGAAACACCAGTATGGTCCGAATTCAGCAGGAAACTTCTTGGCATATGTTACGGATGCGGCAGGGGGAACGTTAAATGCAGTTTATTCTACAGATGCCACATACTCCAGATTAACGGCTATTCAGGATACCAAAGGGCGAGAGATCCGATATGGATATGATGCGCAGGGGAATCTGACATCCATTACTTATCCGGATGGAGGTAAGAGTCAGTTTACTTATGATGGTTCTCATAAACTGCTCAGTGTGACCAATCCGGATGGCTATCGTGTAAATTACGAGTACACAAATGATTTTCGGGTACCCCGTGTCAGCAAAGTATCCGAAACGGGACAGAAAAATGCACCGGGTCAGGAATTAAAGATTTCCTATGAAAACGGAAATACTACGATTTTTGAAGAACCTGGATTGGATGGTCAGATGGAACGTCCGGGAGATAATAAGAAAACAACGTGGCATTTTGACAATATGGGACGTCCGACAGATGTGCTGGATGCAGTTGGATTTGCAAACAATTATTCTTACTATACATCCGGCATGAAAAATCATAAGCTGAGTAAAGATGGTTCTGTTCAGAAAACAGTGTATGGTCTGCTGAGAAATCCAACATTTGATCCGTCTCATGGAGATGGCGGATGGTACACCTGTCGTATGTCAGATGGAAAACGGGGAGCGATCACACATGCAGATGGATATATTGGGACAAAAAGTGCGAAACTGACAAAAACAGAGCTGACATCAGAAGAAGGAATCTGTCAGGATGTGCATCTGTCAGCCGGAACGTATACATTGTCTGCTTATGTAAAAACAGAATTGCTGAACCCGGAAAACCAGGAACAGGGAGCGGTTGTATCCGTAATCCGGGCAGACCGGACCAGAATCATGGGGGAACGCTGTATTGACTATGTGACAGATAAAAACGTGGATGACGGATGGGAGAGACTGGTTCTCACATTCCAACTTCCGGCAGAAGAAACCATTTCCGTGTTTGTGGGAATGACAAGAGCAAGAGGAACACTTTTGGTAAGTGGTGTTCAGCTGGAAACAGGAAATGTGGCAAATGAACTGAATCTGATCGACAATCCGGGATTTGAACGGTGCACAAATGATGTGCCTGATAATTGGGGATTTCATGCAGCTGCAACCGGGAATAAGAGTATGATCACTGCAGATAAGGGAAGATGTGCAGTACTGAACGGACAAATGGAGCAGCAGCTTCATCTGTCTCAGGCTGTAAATATTTCAGGACAGGAAGGTGATATCTTTAATCTTAGCTGCTGGGTAAATGGATTTGGAATTCCGGATAAGCAATTTTCAGTGGATGCAGCAGTCATTTATACGGATGGTACAGTTAAATGGCATCAATTACAGTGTAATCCGAATATTAAGGGATGGCAGTTTGTCAGCAACACCTTCAGCACAGATGATCAGAATGAAGGGGCAAAGAAAAGCTACAAAGCGATTCATATTTATCTGACGTATCACAATCAGGTGAATCAGGTCTTGTTTAAAGGAGTTCAGCTTGTCAGAGATGATGGGGAAAGCTATCAGTATGATGATGACGGGAATCTGATCAATGCAGTGAGTGCAGCGGAAAAAGAGAGTTTTTCATACGACAAAAAAGGAAGTCTGACCAAGATGGGAAGTGTTGATGGAACGGGGTTTGAATATCGGTACGATACGAAAAATCATCTGACTCAGGCTGCCAATTCCGAAGGAGTCCGTTATCGATTCACATACAATGACAAAGGACAGCCGATCCGGATGACGGCAGATGGCGGAAAGCATCTTGGGGCAGTCATACCGGGCAGAGTGTATTATATCCGGGAAAAAGTTTCTGGAAATTATCTGGATGTGAAAGGCGGGGAAGCAAATAATGCAGTAACAGCTCAGCTTTATACATTTAATGGAAGTGCTGCGCAGAAATGGAAGCTGATCGATGGAAAAGACGGATATATGCAGTTTGAGCCTCTTTGTGGCTCTGGATACCGCCTGGATCTTAATAACAAATCTGAGGCAGAGGGAGAAAAAATTCAGATTTATGGAAATAACAATACCGATGCACAGAAATGGAAGCTGCATCCAAACGCAGATGGAAGTTTCCAGATCACCAGCAAGGCAACGAAAGATAAGAAAGCGCTGACAAACGGACCAAAGAGTACCACAAGCGGACAGCCGGTGCAGAGTTATACACGAAAAGAAGAAAACGAACATCAGGACTGGTATTTTGAACCGGCAGATGAGGGAACTGTTTCAGCAGTTCCGAAAGCGGGAGGGATTTATCATATCCGGGTACGTCATTCGGGACAATATATTGATGTGAAGAATGCTTCGACAGCAGCAGGAACACAGGCAGTGCAGTTCAACTACAATGGCGGGATGAACCAGCAGTATCGTTTGCTGCCATATGACGGCACGTATTATCAGTTAGAGCCGGTTCACGCACCGGGAAAAGTACTGGCAAAATCAGGAACCAACGACAGAGGTTTTTCCATTCTTTCCTTAGAGGCATCTATGTCGGGCGCAGCAAATCAGCTGTTCCGATTCGAAGAGGTATCACCGGGGAATGGATATGCGATCATCTGTAAGGATGGAAACCTGTCTCTGGATGTGATGGATTATTCCCATCAAAAATTGGCAGATATCATTCTGACAGCCCACCAGTCAAACAGCCAGGTCAACAAATGGTGGATTCTGGAAGAGTGCAGTGAGCGCATGGAATCGTCTATGACATACACATCCGATTATAAGCAGCCGAAGACGATCACAGATTCCAGGGGAAATACCGTGCATTATGAATATGATGACAAGAACCGTCTTCTGACGAAGCTGACAGATGCAAAAGGAAATGCCACTTCCTATGTATACGATGCCGACACGGATAAGATGACAGAAGTTGCGAGAATGGTGGATGGAAAAGAAGTGAAAGTTTCTTACACCTATGAAAACGAAAAAGTGACGTCCATCGGTCACAATGGATTTACGTATGATTATGCGTATGATCCGTTTGGAAATCTGGAATCCGTATCGATTGGAGGAAGAGAACTGGAGCGCACCACGCTTCGAAGCCGGAACGGTCTTGCGGACAGGATTACCTATGCGACAGGGGAAGCCGTTCGAAATGAATACAATCCGGAAGAACAGCTTGCGGCACAGTATCTGATCACCGCAGACGGCAGAGAAGAAAAACTGTTTGAAAATACGTATGACAGTTGTGGAAAAATTGCAAGGCACAAAGATCTTTGCAGTGGAGTGACCAGCACATACCAGTATGACCTGATCGGAAGAATGGTAGGAACAGACCGTTCTGACGGGATGAAACTTCGCAAAGTGTATGATGAGAAAAATCGTGTCAAAGGATATACGTATCAGAAAGATCGAGTCGGACATGAGGTGGAATTCCTTTACGGGGATGTGGAAAAACAGCAGAAACCGGGGCTTGGATATGGAATCGAGATCAATGGCGCCCAGAAGATTGCCTATGAGTATGATGCCCTTGGGCGTGTGATCCGTACCCACAATCACTTCTCCGATACGAATACATCGACTCAGGAGTATACATACGTCTCAGGTAAAGAGGAAGGAGTGACTACAAACCTGGTTGCATCTGTCCGGGAAGGAAACCGTGCAGAATCTTACACCTATGACGCCTGTGGAAATGTGGAAACAATGGTGGAGCGAAGCGCCGATGGCAGCGAAAGAAAAATCCGCTACTACTATGATGCACTGAACCAGCTGGTACGAGAAGACAATCAGAAGCAGAATCAGACAATCTGTTACACCTATGATGTGGGTGGAAATATGGTCAGAAGAGACGAGTACCGTTATACCGAAAATCCGATGATCACAGAAGCACCGTGGAAGTCCGATACGTTTGATTATCAGACCGGAGGATGGAGAGATCAGCTCCGTTTCTACAACGGACAGGCAATTACCTACGATGCCATGGGAAATCCGCTCCAGTATCTGGAGATGCAGATGGAATGGGAAAAAGGACATCAGTTGAACCACATCACAGGAGCCGGGCTGGATATGTACTGCATGTACAATGACAGCGGAAAGAGAATCCGAAAGACGGTCAATGGCGTTACGACAGACTTTTATCTGGATGGTTCGGCCATTCTGATGCAGACGTCCAGTGACGGCAGCAGGATCGATTTCTTCTATGATAACAAGGGTAATGTGTTTGCCATGAAGTATCAGAATGAGATGTATTTCTACCGCAAAAATCTTTTTGGGGATATTCTGGGAATTCTTGACAGTCACGGAACGGAACTTGTAAAATATGAGTATAATTCCTGGGGAAAACTGCTGAATCTGACGGATTACAGTTCGAATGGACTGGGCAGAAGGAATCCATTCCGTTTCAAGGGATACTACTATGACGAAGAACTGGGAATGTACTATCTGAATAGTCGGTATTACGATCCGGAGACGGGGAGATTTGTCAATGCGGATGATGTAGAGGTTTTAAAGACAACGCCAACAGCATTGACGGATAAAAACTTATATAGTTATTGTGATAATAATCCGGTTGGCAGAAAAGATGGAACAGGCGCGGTTTGGGAGACTGTATTTGATGTAGTTTCCTTAGGGTTTAGTATTGCGGAAGTTGCAGCTAACCCATATGATCCAAGTGCATGGGCAGGTGTAGTTGGTGATGCAATTGATTTGATTCCGATTGTTACAGGTGTAGGAGAAGCTGTGAGAGCACTGCGATTTACCGATAAGATGGGAAATACGCTAGAAATTGCAGAAGCAGTAGACTTTACCAAAGATGCAAGAGATATTATTAAATCATTAGAACATACCAATGGCTTCACTAAGTCCACAAGAAGTGCGGGTAGAAAGATACATAAGGGGTATAAATCAGGACCAGCGTTTAAAGCGGAGTATAAAGAATATAAAAAAGTAAAAGGGATTAGGCCTGATTATTACAATCCTAAAACTAAAACGATTTATGAGTTAAAGCCTTATAATCCACGATCTGCCAAAGCGGGTGTTAAACAACTTAAAAAATACAAGAAAAAAATTGGGAAAAGAAGTAATGTACGACTAGAATTTTATTAATGGAGGAAAAGCCTATGACAAAACAAGAATTTAAAGAATTTTGCCATGAGGAGTTCACAAAAAGAGGTTTTAAAAAGCGAAGAAATATGTGGTATTTACAGGGAAAAGGTCTTTTGTGTGGGATGTATCTGCAAAAATCAATGGCGGAGGCATTTTATGTAGAGTATGATTTTTTCTTCGGAGATTTTTCAAATGTGAAAAAGTATCCGACAACATATGACTCCGATGTATATAGGAGAATAGGTGTTTTGACTAAAGAGGACAAAACGTTGACTGGGTTGATAGACTATGAACTATATACACCCGATGAACTCAGGCCATATTTTGATAAAGCATTTGAAGAGCATATTATGCCAGCGATACATTATGGAAAGTCCTACATTTTGAAAGAAGCAGACTATTATTATCATCTTTTTGCAGATGATGAATGGGAGGAATTTTTAGAAAAATTAAAAGAAGATTAGGCAAAACACACAAAATGGGTAATGGGTGAGAAGATTGTATTTGACGAAGGAAAATAGAGAGTAAAACAACAAGAAAATGTCGATATACAGAGGACAATGCCACTTCCGATATATATCGGCAAGAGGGGGATTTATGAAACCATTTAAATGGATGTTTGAAGAACAAAATGCAACAGAGATAGAGTATAATGGAAAGCGAATAAGTGCACTTTATCGATACGATAAAAAGGGGAAGTATCGATTAAAATTTACTTTTGTAAGTACAAATTCGCAACATGAACAGTCAATTATTTTACATTTGTATGATTTCAAGGGGAAAATATTCTGGAATGGAAAACGTTTAAAAAAGGAAAGGAGAAGATTTCCGCAGATTATTTTTGAGGAAACTTGGGCTCCGAAAGAATTTGAACTAGAAGTTATCTTGGAAGACGGGGATATTGAAATTAGTAATGGATATTCAAAAACTGATGTAGGAAGGATAGATTGTTTTATGGGTGCTGCGCCATGATCAAAGAAGAATTAGGTGAGGATAAGTTTCGGTTTTACTGCAACGATATTGATTGGGATGATGACTTTGACGATTTGATTTTTGATCTTGAAATCGAAAAGGTACTGTAGAACAAAAGTGGACGAGTGAAATGATTTGACGAGGCAGCAGGATGGAACAGAATATTAGTAGGGCTGTTCTGCCGTCTTGAATTAAGGAGAAACTACATGAAGGCATTTGAACTTACAGAAGAGCAAAGGAATGATTTGTATTTTAAAAATTTTGATGGAACGATCAAAATAGACGGATTTGTATTCAGTGATTATAAAGGGAACACTGCTATGAGAATTTCAAATACACAGGAGGAGCGACCCAAACGCCGTACAGAGCGAACCATAGAAGAACATGTAAAATTTATCAATGAAAATAATGTGGAGAGAGTAGATGTTTTTACGGAAAGTATTGAATTTTTAAAAGAATGTCCGGGAATAAAGGCAGCATCTGTCTATGTTCCCTGTGCGTTGAGAAAGAATTTGACTTTTCTCCGTTGTATGAGATGGAAAATTTAGAAGCTGTGGATTGTGGAGCAGAAAGTTTAGCAGGTGCTCCACGAGTTAATAAATTTTTTTGTGGACTTCACGAAAATGAAACATATCAAACAAATTAGGATATCATTAAGTAATTTCAGAAGAGGAACCGGGTTTCAAAAAGTGAAGGATTTAGAATTACTTAGGATATCTGATTGCGATAAAGAAGACTTAAGGGAATATTTTTGCTCAGAAAAAATGAAGTATCTTATGATATTTTATTCAAGGCTTCGAAATTTAGACCATATAGAAACAGCCCCCAACTTAAAATGGTTCAACTGGAAGAATTAAAAAGGTTGGAAGATATTTCGGCACTAGAACATATAGCAGAATCTGTTGAGGCGCTTTGTATCAGTGGATGCCCGAAGGTGAAAGATTTTTCTGTATTGGAAAAACTGGTAAATTTGAGACATTTAGAGTTGACCAGAAGAAATGAAATTCCGAGTTTGAGTTTTTTGAATCAAATGCCGCAGATACAGACGTTTCTGTTTTCTATGAATGTGTTGGATGGAGATCTGACTCCTTGTATGAAGATTCCATATGTGTATTGTGAAAGGAACCGGAAGCATTATAATTTAAAAAATAAGGACTTGCCAAGAACAGTGGATGAATATTATGGATGGGGATATAAGTTCGAGTTACCATCGGAATATATGTTGTATTAATCTGAGAAGATTGTGTTTGATGAAAGTCAATAAAGAGTAAAACAGTAAGAAACTGTCGATATACAGAGGAAACTGCCACTTCTGATGTATATCGGCAAGAGGGGGATAAAAAATCTGTGATGAATCATTTTTATTATACGATGAAAATCTATATCGGAAGCTATCCATCAGAAATCATTGGACGTGAAATGTTGGAAATTGCAGATGAGATTTCTTCTATTTTAGGATGTACTTATGAAAAATTAGGATATTCATTATTGCATCCAGATTATGATTATAAGCAAATTGGAAAAAGTTTCCGTAATGGAAAAAAGGGGAGAACAAAATTTATAAATTTACAAATTCCTATGTTGTATTATGCGAAGAAACAGATTCTTCGCCAACGATAGAATTTGAATGCCATATGAAAATAAGGATATATTTCCGTATTTTTCAATTGAACTTGATTATACATTTCATAGTGATTATTTAATAGCTGAAGTAAATGTTAGAAGAGATTTATTAAAAACAGAGTTGTCATTGAAAGAATTTGAAAAAATTTTGATGGTGTTTGAAAACAGAAAATATAGGGTAAATTCTGCGTTTGTGCACTGTTACGGCGGAAATCATCGAAGATTTTTGATGTCAGGTATTTATAATGGATTGAATACGATAGAAGACGTGCGAATTGCAAATCATATAGGAAACTACAGGAATCATTGGAAGAATAAAATGGTAGGTGTATTTTATATGAATTGTGTTAGAAAAGAAGGGATGCCAGATTCAGTGTTCCATGCTATATGCAAGATTGTTGGAAAGAAAAATGCAATCCAGGAGAATAATCTGGTTCTGTTTAAGCTTCCACAATGTCCGATGTTGTATCGAATGAATCGCTATTTTCCCACATATAGCAGATGGATTGTGAAACATATTTTACAAAAAGAAAAAATATGCGAAAAAGATATGACATGGATAGCGGCGATATTAGATTTAATTTGATATACGAAGGGAAATTTTTATGAAACCATTTAAGTGGATGTTTGAAGAACAAAATGCAACAGAGATAGAGTATAAGGGCAAGCAAGTAAGTTCATTTTATCGATACGATAAAAAGGGGAAGTATCGACTAAAATTTACTTTTGTAAGTACTAATTCGCAACATGAACAGTCAATTATTTTACATTTGGATGGATTTAAGGGGAAAATATTCTGGAATGGAAAACGTTTGAAAAAGGAAAGGAGAAGATTTCCGCAGATTATTTTTGAGGAAACCTGGGCTCCGAAAGAATTTGAACTAGAAATCATTTTGGAAGAAGGAGATATTGGGATTAGCAACGGGTGTTTAAGACCTAGTGTGCTGTATCGTTGATATTTAACATTACTACTGCATCTTATTCAGATGCAGTAGTAAATGTCGGATACAAGGAATTCAATTTAATTCTTGCATCCTCCGTTCGAAATTGCCAGTTTACCT
>ENA-OQBT01000025-OQBT01000025.1-human-gut-metagenome-genome-assembly--contig:-NODE-25-length-88237-cov-6.733867_pt1 | contig 88237 bp, 103 predicted proteins | sample MGYA00242749_ERZ504557 | MGnify/ENA primary metagenome ERZ504557 (study PRJEB26092, sample SAMD00036243) | human gut metagenome | host: Homo sapiens | study: EMG produced TPA metagenomics assembly of...
CCTGTGTTTTGCTCACTCCGAAAATTCCGGACGGTCCTTTTCCCAGATTCCGATCACTGCAAGCAGTGTCAGAACCGCAGATACCACGATTGCCAGCGGATCATGACATTGAAGAAGTCCGCACTGTTATAACCACCAAGTTTTCACTTAAAATCGGAGCTAAAAACTGTACCAGCCCCATTCCGATCAGACTTGCAATGGTATTAAAAATCGTAAATAACGGTCTCTGCTTCGGGTCGTTTGTCAGACAGGTCTGTCCGGAACGTACATGCTGTCTGAAATGTATAACCAATGACATACAGTGCATAAAATAATACGAAGCACACATAACGAAGCCACATCATGTCCCCGCTGATGATCCGTGTCCCAAAATACAGACAGATCGATGACACGATCATGATCACATTTCCCAGAACCATAAACGGTCTGAATTTTCCGAACTTTGTAGAAGTTCTGTCGATCAGCGCTCCGATGATCGGATCTGTCACGGCATCAAACAGACGCATGACAGTCACCATGGTGGTGGCAAATATCAAAAGAAGTCCCAGCACACCATTTGCATAATATGCGATAAAATTTAGGGTCAGAATGTAATATACATTCGTTGCCCCGTTATTCATAGGGAACAGGATCAGCTGGTACAGCTTTGCTCTGTTCATTCCCTGTGTTGTCGCTTTTTCCTGTGACATAATTTTCCTCTTTCTATACCCAGTTTTTGCTCTTTGTCTTTTTCAGCTTATATGCCAGATTCGGTGTCTCCACAAGGCGAACCTGGATCTGGTCTGTACAGCCTTCTTTTGTCCTGACTTCGAATGTATTCTCCTTCTCCAGCACTACAGAAAATTCAAAAATATGAGCCCCCTGCTTTTCTTCTGCCAGTTTCCCATTCTGGTACAATGCAACATTGCTGCAGTTGGAATATACTTTGATCTTGCTCTTCTTCTGTGTTCTGTCCACATATCTTCTTCCACAGATATAGACAAATGCTTCTTCACTCCAGTAGGCTTTGTAAAGATAAAAACTGTCTTTTTTGATCTTTCTGTCAAACGTGATCAGTCCTTTGTGATTCATGCCCGGCTCTCCGCCCTGATCTCTGGCATCTGCCGCGAAATCAAACATATTCCACACATAAGTTCCCCACATAAACGGATGTCTTTTGAAACATTCCAGCATATACTCATGATACACTGCCTGATATTCCTCTGTATGATCTCCGCGTTTTGGGTGCTCGGAATGGAGATTCGGCATCCCTTCTGCCCCGTATTCAGAATAACACAGCGGACGTTTCGGCCAGATCTTATGGAAGCCTTTCAGAAACAAATCATTTAACCATAGGAACGGAACATACCATCCCAGATATAGATTATATCCCACCAGATCTGTAATATGCACGACTTTGTGTGTCGGCATACACATGGCATAACAAGCCAGAGTGGTCGGTCTGGACGGATCCAGCTCATGGACCAGATCATTGAGCATGTGATGATTATCCAGCATATCTGCACGATTCTTGTCTTTGATCGTGATCTCATTGGAAATTCCCCATGTCACGATAGACGCATGATGATAATTCTGAATGATCAGCTCTTTCATCTGGGATACCGTGTTGTCTCTTCCATTGACAGATGCTCGGAAATATATGGAATTTCTGCCCATACGACCATTCCATACTGATCGCACAGATCATAGAAATACTGGTCATGCTGATAATGTGCCAGTCGGATACTGTTTGCCCCGACTTCCCGGATCAGCTCCATATCCTTATCATGATGTTCTTTTGTGATGGCATTTCCCAGTTCTTTCCAGTCCTGATGGCGGGAAACTCCGTGAAGCGGATAGGATCTTCCATTCAGGAAAAATCCCTGTTTCGGATCAAACCGATAACTTCGGAACCCGATCTTTTGTTCCACACAATCTGTCACCTTGCCGTCACAGAACAACTCTGCACAGACCGTATACAAGTATGGATCCAAAGTTCCGTCCCACAGATGAACCTCTGGAATCTCCATCCGGCATGTTGTTCCTTCCCCATGCGCCACAGCTACTCCGGTGTGATCCAGCACGCTCCAGCGTACACTGTCACATGCTCCGGTTACATACGCCTCGGCAATCAGCACTCCATCCGTTTCTTCCACTTTCGAAGTCAGCCGGATTCCCGGACCTCCGAAATAATCCAGATCAAAATGAGAACGAGACACTGTTAAAATTGTAACATCCCGGTAAATCCCGCCGTAAAACGTAAAATCCGCCCGCTGAGGATATACCTTGTCGCCTGCTTTATTATCCACGTACAGAACCAGTTCATTTTCTCCCTGTAATTGCTCTGTGATTTCCACTCGAAACGTCGAATATCCGCCGTCATGAGTTGCGATTTCTTTTCCGTTGAGACAGACACGGCAGGATGCATTGACTCCTGCAAATTCCAGATAAACACACTCTGTCTGCGCTTCAAATGCCGGCTTTGCAAAGGTTTTCTGATACGTGCACTGATCGCGCATATAGTCATTTCCGCCGTCCTGACCGTCTTTTCCATTCCAGGTATGCGGCAGATCCACCGGTTTTGTCTTTCCATCCGGAGAAGTAAAAAGCCAGCCTGTCATCAGTTTTTCACTTTTTCTAACCATTCTTTTTCTGAAGACTCCTTTCTGTTCGTCATGTCAAACTTCGTTGATTTGTGACCTTTTGTTTGACACTATCTTAACAATTTCTTATTTTTTGCTCAACCGCTTTTACCTAAGTGATGTTTTTGCACGCATAAGTGCAAAAAAAAAGTCCCAATGTTTCAATCCATTGGAACTTTTTCCCATTCTTTTTTTACCGGAAATAAAATTTTCAGGCAAAAACAACCGTCTTTGATTTTCACCTGAAACACTCCGTTATATTTTTTCACTGTATTTTTAATGCTGCGCAGTCCATAGCCATGATAATCTTTGTCATGCTTGGTGGTCACCGGAAGATTGTCCTCAAACTCCAGTTCACGCTCTACCGGATTCATGATCTGTACGATCAGAAACTGATGCTGTCTGTGGATCAGCACGTCGATCTGACGTTTTTCTTTCTCTTTGAAATGTTTCACACATTCGATCGCATTGTCCATGGCATTTCCAAAAATCGTGTACAGATCCACAGGGTGCAGAAATTCCAGTCCTTCTCCGTCTGCCACACAGGAAACTACAATATTATTTGCCTTACATGCCAGACTTTTTTCTGTCAGGATCGTATCCAGAACATCATTGCCGGTCTTGACCATGGCTTCGTAAATCTGGATCGAATCCTGGATTTCTTCAATATATTTCTCCCGTTCTTCCTTGGTGCACATATCCCTAAGGGCTGAAATCTGATGTTTTAGATCGTGACATTTCCGGTTGATGATATCAATATTCTCTTTCGCAATCCGATAATGCTCTTTCTGCTGCCTCCAGAGAAGATCCGAAACCAGACGCTCCTGACGCATCGCGCTTTTCTTAAACAACTCATTTTGCAGATACAACACCACAACACATAAAATCTGCATCTGCAGGATGCCAAACCAGTCCCCGCCCTGCAGCAGTTCATTTTGTATCCCGCTACACTGCTCCACAAACCATAAAAACAGATATCCCTGCATTCCCAATAAAACTAGTGCAGAAGTCAGCTGTCTTGGTCCGATCAAAAAGCGCTTGTCTTCCGGAATCCAGATTGCTACCGTATACCTGCAGACAATCACTCCGATGGCTCCCACCAGAAACAGCACTGCCGGAAATACGGACGTGGGAATCCCCCATCTCTTGTTCAGCAAATAACAGCATACCATACTCACTTCATACGCCAGATACCAGGTGCAGGATGCCCAGACTGCATAATACGATGCCACTGTCCATGTTATCCTGACGTTGACCCACAGCGCCAGCATCATCAGAATGTATCCAAGTCCCATCCAGATTGTGGCTCCCACATAATTTTCCGCCTGCAGCCAAAAAAACATCCCTGCCTGAGTCAGAAAAATGGCTGCCGCCGTGATCAGCATAGACCAGCGAAAATGCTTTCTTTTGGAAAATCCGGCGGCATAAATCACGCCAAATCCCAGGTACATCAGCGTTGCCAGTATCGTTACAATCCAAATCATCGTTGATTTCCTTCCCCTACATAATCCATCAGTGCATTCAAAAAAGTATTCTTTTTCCTCTGACTGATTTCTAATTCTTTCCCTGCCACGATGGCCGTGTTATCCCGCACCTCTGTAACATATTTCAAATTTACAATGTACCAGTGGTTACATTTTACGAAATGGTAGGGAGCCAACATGTCCAGTGCGCTTTTTATAGTTCCGCGCACAACATATTCCCCTCTGCTGGTGTAATAATACAGCATCCTGTTCTGAATCTCCACATAACGAATCGTATCCACCGGAACTTTCTTCACGGAATCCTGTAATTTCAGCAAAATCTCTTTGTCCTTCTTCTGGATCCGTCCGATTGCTCTGGTCAGCTTCAGAGAAAAGGTGTAATAGTTCACCGGCTTCATCACAAAGTCCAGTGCCCCCACAGAATATCCACGGATCGCGTACTGGATCATATTTGTGATAAACATCAGCACCACATTCTCATCCACCTGCCGGATCTGCTCTGCTGCTTCCATTCCGTTGAGTCCCGGCATCTCAATGTCCAGAATGATGATATCAAACCGTGGGGTATAGCCTTCGATCAATTCTTTTGCGTCAGAAAACAAAGTCGTCTCGATTTCTTCCCCATGTTCGCCCTGATACTTTTCCACATATTTTTCAATTTTTTTCAAAAATACCTCATCATCATCTGCCATTGCAATCCGTATCATCCGCTCACCTCCCGGGAATTTTTACATATTTTCCAGCTCCATACCGTAATATTCTTCAATGCCTTTCTGCATTTTTACAAATTCAGGAATATAGTCTTTCAATATAACTCCAACTAATCTTTTTGCTGCCAGCTCGTCATAAATATGTGTTAAGTCATTTCTGTTTTTCAACATTCCAAGCCAAATGTCTTCATCCATAAAATCAAAGATTGTAAATGCTGTTTTCAGAATCATTTTAGGAGAACCTGTAGCAGAAATGGCTTGCCCCTCATAACTTAGCAACTCCTTTAATACTTTCCACCCCAATTCGAATTGAACAAAAAATTTATCAATAATTCCCCCTATAATAAATTCATTGGATAAGTCCTCATTTTCTGCTGTAACAAGCACTTTTAAATTTGATTTAAAATGCTCAAACTTCTTCATATACTATTTTCCCTTCTTTTTCAATGGATTCTCTTAATTCACTTTGTATTTCTTCGTCCAGATTAATAATATCAAAACTCAAAAGAGTGCTCGTTTCCTCATGCACGTCTAACATAAAACGAACAAAATCTCCGCCCTGCACCGCCAGATCGATATCACTTTTGGCTTTAAAGTCCCCTCTTGCCCTGGAACCGAACAAAATTACTTTTTTCACATGGTACATTCTGGCAAAGTCACATATTTCCTGTATTACCAGTGGTTTAATCCCTGTCTCTTCCATACTGTTCTTCCTTCTCTTCAAACTACTATTTCTTATTCTACTATAATTCATGATAAATTCGCAACATAAAGCTGAAAATGCAGAGTCCTTTTATATCTGCAAATCTTATACAAAAGCAAATGGCAGTACTACCTCAGCCATTGTCCGCAAATTAGGAACCTTAGAACAACTTTTACCTGAACATGGTCCTACAAGAGATGATGTCCTTGCATGGGCAAAAAACGAAGTGAAAATAGAAACTGAAAAATATAAAAAAGAAAAAGAAGCACAGACAGTATTAATCCCATTCCATGCCGACAGACAATTAGATTATAACAAACAGGTCTTTTTCCGTGGAGGCTATCTGTTTCTTCAATCTTTTTATTATCAACTGCAAATGAATAAAACCTGCCGGAAATTAAAACAAAAATATAAATTCAAATATGATATCAATGCGATCTTGTCTGATCTGATTTATGCAAGAATCTTAGAACCTTGCAGCAAGCGTTCTTCTTACAAAGTTGCATCTGAATTCTTAGAAAAACCGTCCTATGAACTTCATGATGTATACCGGGCATTGGATGTACTTGGTACAGAATGCGATCTTATCCAGGCCGAAGTTTATAAAAACTCCCATTTTCTTGGAAAAAGAAATGACAAGATCCTTTATTATGACTGCTCGAATTATTACTTTGAAATTGAGCAGGAAGATGGAAATAAAAAATACGGCAAAAGCAAAGAACACAGACCAAACCCGATCATCCAAATGGGATTATTTATGGATGGTGATGGATTCCGCTTGCCTTTTCTCTTTTTCCGAGAAATGCAAACGAGCAGATCTCCCTCAAGCCGTTAGAAAAGAAAGTTCTTGAAGATTTTGGTTGTCAGAAGTTTATTTATTGCAGTGATGCCGGACTTGGTTCTGAATCGATCCAAGAATACAATCACATGGGGGAACGAGCTTATATCGTAACCCAGTCCATTAAAAAATTGAAAAAGGACGAAAAAGAGTGGGCACTAAATCCTCAGGGCTTTAAAAGAGTATCAGATGATGCTCCTGTCGACATCACAAAACTATCGGAAGATGACAAAGGTCTTTACTACAAAGATGAGCCTTATACTACAAAGAAACTTCACCAGCGTTTGATTATCACTTACTCCCCTAAATATGCCCTCTATCAAAAATCCATTCGTGACAAACAGATTGAACGGGCACAAAAGATGCTGGATTCGGGAAACACAAAAAAAGAACCGTAAGAACCCTAACGATCCGGCACGTTTCATCGGAACTCTGGCTGTTACAAAGGAAGGCGAAGCTGCTGATGTAAAACATTATCTGGATGAAAATAAGATCTCGGAAGAAGGTCAGTATGATGGGTTCTATGCAGCATGTACAGACCTCTTGGATGATGAAGTTGACGATATTTTAAAAGTAAGTGAAGGAAGGTGGCAGATAGAAGAATGTTTCCGAATTATGAAAACAGACTTTTCTGCAAGACCCATTTATTTACAGGATGAAAACCGGATTAAAGCACATTTTCTGATCTGTTTTCTCGCACTGACCATTTATCGATTTCTCGAGAAAAAACTGGGTTCTAAATATACCTGTGAGAAATTACTGGATACTTTAAAAGGAATGAATTTCGCCGAAATACAGGAGCAGGGATTTACTCCTTTATACAAGCGGGAAGCGATCACGGATGATCTTCATGACGTCTGCGGTTTCCGAACAGATTATCAATTCATAACAAAAAGTAAAATGAGAAATATTCAGAAGAAAAGCAAAGGAAAAGAATAAATTACTATAGTCCGCGACAGCGACAAAAATCGCTGTATCCCAGTAAACACAAGGGATACAGCGATTTTTTCTTCTCTTAACTGTCAAGGATGGGATTATAAATATTTTTCATTCTTCTGTCAATTTTTGCTATTTCTATCCGATTTGTGATATGATAAAAGAAATATTCAATCCAATGACCGATTCAGGAGGAGAATCATGAAACCGCTTTTATATACATTCGTTTCCGAAGAAACATTACACTCTATGGCAGTTACGTTTTATGCCTGTGTAAAACTGCCGATCCAGATTATCAATGAACACGGAAAAACACTGGTCTCAGAAGGTGAATCCCCACATTTTTGCCACTTGTTCCAAAAGCATCTTCCTTCCTATGATTCCTGTGAAAAAATGCACATTTCTGCCAGTAAGAAGGCGATCGATCTGGGCGAGGCCTATATTTTTGCCTGCCATGCAGACTTGAATCATATCGTGTACCCTTTGATCAGTAAAAATGTATTTTTAGGTTCCATCCTTGTAGGTCCTTTTTTAATGGATACTCCAGATTCTATCCTTATTTCTGATATTACCAAGAAGTATACATTTTCTACCGAAGAAGCTCTGGAACTTTACGATGAAACCAGCAGTATTCCTGTAATTGCTCCATCTCTTGTCAATCACGTCAGTCACCTACTGTTTTATCTGTTCTCCAATCTGATCACAGACAGCAAAAAAGAACTCTTAAAAAATAACGAAAAACTGCTTCAGCAATCCCGGATCAGTGAATCCATCCAACGCTATAAAGCCGAAAATATCCAGACAGATTCCTATCCTTATGAAAAAGAAAAAGAACTGATCAATCAGGTACAAAAAGGTGATGTACGCGCCGCTTACGCCATTCTCAATGACCTGCTTGGATATGTACTTTTTTCCCAGGGGAACAGTCTGGAAATTGTAAAATCACGCGCCATCGAACTCTGCTCTCTGCTGTCCCGTACTGCCATCGAGCGGGGAGCTCCGACAGACAGCATTCTGAAATTGAACAATCATTTTCTGCAGAATCTCCAGTCTATCCAAACAATGGATACTCTGTGTTACAAACTGCAGGAAATCGTAGAAACATTTACGGAAAGTATGTTTCACTATATTCCAACCAAAAACAACGAGATCATCAAACGTTCTCTGCTTTATATTTATGAGCACTTTAACACCCAGATCACGTTGGAAGAAGTTGCAGAATATGTTCATCTGCATCCTTCCTATTTCTCCAGTTTATTTAAAAAATCAACGGGATCCTCTTTCAAAGAATATCTGAATATGGTAAGAATCGAAGAAAGTAAACGGCTTTTAAGCAATACCGATTTTTCTATCATCGATATCGCAATTGCTGTAGGCTTTGAATATCAAAGTTATTTCTCAAAAGTATTCAAAAAATTTACCGGATTGACACCAAAACAATTCCGATGATCCTAAAAAGACGCTGTTCCTATAGACATCTATAGAAACAGCGTCTTCTTTATTTAGATTCTGTTTTCAGCAAAGAATTAGTCTTCTTTTGCTGTACCGTCATAGAGATTTACCAAGCCCTTCAGGTATTCGTATCTTTCCATAGCCTCAGCCTCATTCTGCGCGAAGAGTCTCTGTGCTTTTTCAGGATTTGCTCTCATCAGGGCATTGTAACGAACTTCTCCGTTCAGGAATTCCTGATAATCTCCCTTAGGCTCTTTGCTGTCCAGAGTAAATTTCTTCTCAGCTTCCGGATTGAATCTGAAGTTGTTCCAGTATCCGCATTCTACTGCAAGTTGTTCCTCTGTCTGCGCTTTGCTCATACCTTTCTTGATTCCATGGTTGATACATGGAGCGTAAGCGATGATCAGGGATGGTCCGGATATGCCTCTGCCTCTGCGATTGCTTTCACTGTCTGGTTGAAATCTGCACCCATTGCGATCTGTGCAACATATACATAACCATAGCTCATAGCGATTCCTGCAAGGTCTTTCTTCTTCGTCTCTTTACCGCCGGCTGCGAACTGTGCTGTCGCACCTGTCTTAGTAGCTTTTGAGGACTGTCCGCCTGTGTTGGAGTAAACTTCTGTATCAAATACCATGATGTTGATATCCTGACCGCTTGCCAGTACGTGGTCAACTCCACCGAATCCGATATCGTAAGCCCATCCGTCACCACCGAAGATCCACTGGGATTTCTTCGCAAGGAAGTCTTTATTTTTCAGCAGTTCTGCTCTCTCAGCACATCCGCAGTCACAGTCTTCCAGAGCTTTTACAAGCTTGTCTGTAGCTGCTCCGTTTGTTGCACCTACTGAGAATGTATCCAGATATTCCTGAGCTGCTGCTTTCACATCGTCGTTTACGCCGTTCTCTGCAAGTTTTTCTACAGATGCTTTGAGTCTTTCACGGATCGTATTCTGTGCAAGAAGCATACCATATCCAAACTCTGCATTATCCTCAAACAGTGAGTTAGACCATGCCGGACCTCTTCCCTGTGGGTTTACTGTATAAGGTGTAGACGGTGAAGAGTTACCCCAGATAGAAGAACATCCTGTTGCATTTGCAATATACATTCTGTCACCGAATAACTGTGTGATCAGTTTTGCATAAGGTGTCTCACCACAACCTGCACAAGCTCCTGAGAACTCAAGCAATGGCTGTTTGAACTGACTTCCTTTTACCGTAGTCTCTTTGAATTTTGCAACAACTTCCGGTTTGATCGGAAGCTCTGTTCCATAATCAAAGAATGTCTGTCTTCCGGCATTTGCTTCCATGTTGCCCATAACAAGCGCTTTTTCACCCTTCTTACCAGGACATACATTTGCACAAGATCCACATCCTGTACAGTCATAAGCAGATACTGCGATCGAGAACTTCATGTTCGGCATACCCATCATGTCGATCATATCCATACCTTCCGGTGCGTTTGCTGCTTCTTCTTCTGTCAAAGCGATCGGACGGATAACTGCATGCGGACATACATATGCACAGCGGTTACACTGGATACAGTTGTCCGGCTGCCAGATCGGGATATCTACTGCGATTCCACGTTTCTCATATGCTGAAGAACCGGATGGTGTAGAACCATCTACATATTCATTAAATGCAGATACCGGAAGTGTATTTCCTTCCTGTGCATTTACTTTTGCCTGGATATTTTTTACAAAATCTACAACGTCTGCTCTTCCGCCTTCTCCAACGTGAGGAGTTGTAAGACCTTCATCTGCTGCATCTTTCCAGCTTTCCGGAACTGCGATTTCTACAACCTGTTTTGCACCTGCATCGATTGCATCGTAGTTCATCTGTACGATCTTGTCACCTTTTCTTCCGTAAGTAGCTTTTGCAGCTGCTTTCATCAGATCGATCGCTTCCTCTTCCGGAATGATCGCTGCAAGTTTGAAGAATGCTGACTGAAGAACTGTATTGATACGTCCGCCAAGTCCGATTTCTTTACCAATCTTGATACCGTCGATCGTGTAGAACTTGATATTGTGATTTGCAATGTAGCTCTTAACCTGTCCCGGAAGGTGCTCTTCCAGTCCTTCCATATCCCATGAACAGTTCAGAAGGAATGTACCTCCATCAACCAGTTCCTGAACCATGTTGTACTTGTCAACATAAGAAGGATTGTGACATGCTACAAAGTTTGCCTGACGGATTAAATATGTTGATTTGATCGGTGACTTACCGAAACGCAGGTGAGACATTGTAACACCACCGGATTTTTTGGAGTCATAGTCAAAATATGCCTGTGCATACATGTCTGTGTTATCTCCGATGATCTTGATGGAGTTTTTGTTCGCACCAACAGTACCGTCAGCTCCAAGTCCCCAGAATTTACAGTTGATCGTTCCTTCCGGTGTTGTTACCAGAGGTTCGTCAGCTTTCAGTGACAGGTGTGTCACATCATCTTCAATACCGATTGTAAATTTCTGTTTTTCATCGTTGTGATATACTGCAACGATCTGTGCAGGTGTTGTATCTTTAGAACCTAATCCATAGCGTCCTGTATAAATCGGAACTGCATCAAATTTTGTTCCCTTTAATGCTGCAACAACATCCAGATACAGTGGCTCGCCAAGTGCTCCCGGCTCTTTTGTTCTGTCAAGAACAGAAATCTTCTTCACAGAATCCGGAATTGCATTGATCAGTGCTTCCGCTGAGAATGGTCTGTAAAGGCGAACTTTTACAACACCGACTTTTTCTCCGGCTGCCATCAGATAATCGATTGTCTCTTCGATCGTATCACAGACAGAACCCATTGCAACGATCACGTGCTCTGCATCTTCTGCTCCATAGTAGTTGAACAGTTTATAGTCTGTTCCAATCTTCTCATTTACTTTATCCATATAATTCTGAACGATTGCAGGAAGTGCATCGTAATATGGATTACATGCTTCTCTTGCCTGGAAGAAAATATCAGGGTTCTGAGCAGAACCTCTCTGACATGGATGGTTTGGATTCAGTGCGTGTGCACGGAATTCGTCAATTGCATCTTTATTTACTAAATCTTCCAGATCTTCGTAATCCCATGTCTCAATCTTCTGAATCTCATGAGATGTTCTGAATCCGTCAAAGAAATTGATAAACGGAATCTTTCCTTCCAATGCTGCACAGTGTGCAACTGGTGTCAGGTCCATAACTTCCTGCACACTGGATTCACACAGCATCGCTGCACCTGTCTGACGACATGCATAAACGTCAGAGTGATCTCCAAAGATAGAAAGCGCATGGCTTGCAAGTGCACGTGCGGATACGTTGAATACACCCGGGAGCTGCTCTCCTGCCACTTTATATAAGTTAGGAATCATCAGCAGTAATCCCTGAGATGCTGTAAATGTTGTTGTCAGTGCTCCTGCTGCAAGAGAACCGTGTACTGCTCCTGCAGCACCTGCCTCAGACTGCATCTCTGTTACATGAACAGTTGTTCCGAAAATATTCTTTCTTCCTTCTGTTGCCCACTCGTCAATATGCTCCGGCATAACGGATGACGGTGTGATCGGTAGATAGCTGCAACTTCTGTATATGCATAGGAAACGTGAGCTGCTGCCTGGTTACCGTCCATGGTTTTCATTTTTCTTGCCATTTCTTGTTCCTCCTTCGAAATTACATTGTAAAACGAGTTTTTACATGTAAATTTATTATATCTCGATTATTTGTAAAAGTCCATACAAGCGGTCTCATTTCTTGTTTCTTTTTTGGTACAGTTGTTCATAAAATAAGAGGTATCTTCACATAATGTCGATTTTCCAACACATAAAAAGAAGAAGGTTTAAAACCCTTCTTCTCTCCGTTTCATTCGCATTTCTCTTCTCTTTTTGGCTGCATCCCATTCCCATTTTTCTTCTTCCGTTTCGATCAGAAGTCCTGGGATTTCTGTCGCTTATCCTTTTCATCCAGCGCCACCATCGTAAAATATGCCCGGTTGATCGGTCTTCTCATCCCGTCTTTACTTTCCACATATGTGTCAACCCGCACTTCCATAGACGTCTTTCCTACATAAGTCGCCTTCCCGATTACTACCACGACCTCATCTAAATAAACTCCGTGGATAAATCTTAAATTATCTACAGAAGCCGTTGTAATATTGTGTTCTGCATGACGCCGTCCCACCAGACCGGCCACTTCATCCAGCCATTCCATCAACTGTCCCCCAAACAGTCTGCCGGCTCCGTTTAAGTGAACAGGACGTACTGCATGCATTGTTTCCACACTGGAATCGCTGACTCTTTTTTCTCTTCTCATGTCCTCTTCCCCTTTTTTGCTTCTCATTACCATGCATGCAGCCAGAATTTTCCTAAAAACCAGATCAGAAATGCAAAAATTGCCATCACTCCGATTGCAAGCGGAAGAAGAAGTTCACAGAATGCCAGAATAACTGCCAGTTTGTCTTTTCGGCTCATCTCGATCGGTTCCTGCTTTTTCTTTTCTTCACGCGCTTTCTTTTTGGCTTCTTTTCTGACTGTGCGAAGACCTTTTTCAAATTCGATTTTCTTCTTTTGTCCATCCGGCTGTGTGTCTGACTTTTTCGCTTTTTCTTCCTCTTCAAACAGCAGATCCGGCCTTGGTCCCTGTCCCAGTTTCAATAGATTTTTCATAATGCCCTCTTTGAAAAAATGCCCCCGATGCGATTACCGGGGGCGAAATTTAAGTTTTCCTTACATTTTTTGTATTGTCAAAAGATTTTATACATAGTGACAAGCTACAAAGTGTTCATTTCCTACATCTCTGTACTCCGGTGCTTCCTGTGCACATTTCTCTGTCGCATATGGACAGCGTGTACGGAATTTACATCCGGACGGCGGATTCGACGGAGAAGGAAGATCTCCGCTCAAAATGATACGATCTCTCTTTCTTGTCGGATCCGGCACCGGAATCGCTGACATCAGCGCTTTTGTATATGGATGCAGCGGATTGTCGAAAATTTCATTTTTATCTGCCATCTCCACAATATTTCCAAGATACATAACTGCCACACGATTACTGATGTACTCTACAACTGACAAGTCATGCGAAATGAAAATGTAGGAGAAGTTGTTTCTCTCCTGAAGATCTCCGAGCAGGTTGATGATCTGTGACTGAATAGACACGTCCAGCGCCGATACCGGCTCATCACAGACGATCAGTTCCGGATTCAGAATCAGGCTTCGTGCAATTCCGATACGCTGTCTTTGTCCACCGGAAAACTCATGCGGGTAACGGTTGATATAATACGTAGGAAGTCCGCAGATTTCCATTGTCTCCAATACCTTTTCACGTGCTTCTGCCTTACTCATCAATTTGTGATCAAGCAGAGCCTCCCCGATGATGTTTCCGACTGTCATACGCGGATTCAACGAAGCGTATGGATCCTGAAATACCATCTGCATCTGCAGACGTTTTGCACGCATTTCCTTTTTGGAACATTTTGCAAGGTCCTCTCCTTTGAAAATGACCTTTCCGTCTGTGATATCATGCAGTCTTAAGATCGTTCTTCCGGCTGTTGATTTTCCACATCCGGACTCACCTACGATTCCCAGTGTCTCACCACGTCTCAGTTTGAAAGAAATTCCATCTACAGCTTTGACATGTCCGACTGTTCTTGTGATCAGACCGCCACGGATCGGGAAATATTTTTTCAGATTCTGGACATCCAAAATGATTTCATTTTCTCTGTTCATTTATACTTCCTCCTTTTCCGGTGCGTTGACAAAGCATGCAACATAATGACCGTTTCCAACGTGTACCAGTTTTGGTTCTTTTTCTTTACAGCCTTCCTGACAGAACTCACATCTCTCATTGAAATGGCAGTTCTCCGGCATATTGATCGGGTTCGGAACCTGTCCCGGGATCGAATACAGACGCTCATTGTGATTGGTCTTACCGATGATCGGTTTTGATTTTAACAGCCCGATTGTATATGGATGCATCGGATTCTGGAAAATATCCAGTACTTTTCCTTTTTCCACAACATTTCCGGCATACATAACAACCACGTAATCTGCCATCTCTGCAACGACGCCCAGGTCATGCGTGATCAGCATGATGGACATATCCATTTCCTCTTTCAGCTTGCGCATCAGATCCAGAATCTGTGCCTGAATCGTTACATCCAGCGCAGTCGTCGGCTCATCTGCGATCAACAGCTTCGGATTACATACCAGAGCCATTGCAATCATGATACGCTGACGCATACCACCGGAAAGCTCGTGAGGATAGCATTCCATGATTTCTTCCGCTCTCGGAATACCAACCAGTTTTATCATTTCCAGAGCTTTTGCTCTTGCTTCTTCTTTTGTTGCATCTGTATGGAAAAGAATACTTTCCATGATCTGATGTCCGACTTTGAGTACCGGATTCAGAGAAGTCATCGGCTCCTGGAAGATCATTGCAACATCTTTTCCGTTGACATGCTCCATTTCGCTCTTGCTCAGCTTCAGTAAATCTCTTCCATCCATCAGGATCTCACCATCCACGATTTTTCCCGGAGGTGACTGAACCAGATGCATCAGAGAGAGTGAAGTAACACTCTTTCCACATCCGGATTCTCCTACTACACAGACTGTCTCTCCTTTGCGGATCTCAAAATCAACGCCGTTGACTGCCTTGACAATTCCAGCGTCTGTATAGAACCATGTATGCAGATTTTTAAATTCTATAAATGCCATAATTTTTCTCCTTGTCAAAACTTTCTTAGCGTTTCATTTTCGGGTCAAATGCATCTCTGAGACCATCACCTACAAGGTTTACCGCAAGTACAGTCAGCAGGATACAGAATCCGGCCGGCATCCACAGCCATGGACGCAGTTTGAATGTCATCAGGTTTGTTCCTGCAGATACCATCTGTCCCCAGCTGGACATCGGAGGAAGTACACCGACTCCCAGATAAGACATGGTGGATTCCATGATGATCGTATCACCGATTGCCAGTGTTGCTGTAACAATGATGATCGGGATAACATTCGGCATAATATGTTTGAAAATCTTATGCAGATCGCGGATACCAAGTGATTCCGCTGCTGACATATAATCCATCTCACGGATCGAAAGTACCTGACCTCGGATATACCGGCACGTACCGGCCCATCCGATCGCCGCAAGGATTACCATCAGATAATATACACGAACTCCGGTGTCCACTTTCCAGTCTGACATCATGGCACTGAGCATGATCAGAATCGGCATCGTCGGCAGAGACAGAATAACGTCTACTACACGCATGATGACAAAATCCACAACTCCACCATAGTATGCTGCGGTACAACCTAATAATGCACCGATAAAGATCTGAAGTGCTGTCGCCGCCAGACCGACTGTCATGGAAATACGTCCTCCATAAAGAAGACGGGTAAAGACGTCTCGTCCATTTTCATCTGTTCCAAACCAGTGCTGTGCACTCGGCGGCTGTTTTGCATTTGCAATATCAGTTGCTGTAATATCTGAATACGGAGATACGATTGGTCCCACAATACAAAGAACAATCATCACACCCAAAAAGATCAGTCCGGCGATCGCCAGTTTATTTCTGGACAATCGCTTCATTGCAAGTCTCCAGGGGGATTCCATGCTTTTGTTCACTGCTGCCTGTTTTGCAATTCTTTTATTTGCATCTTCTGTTTTTTTCACGTGTCCTCCTCCTTTCTACTTCAAACGAATACGCGGATCAACCGCACCATATAATAAATCGGAAAGTAAATTTCCAAGCATTGTAAGTACTGCAAGGAACATTGTGAATCCCATCATAAACAGATAATCTCTCTTTCCAATCGAATCCAGGAATACTTTACCGATTCCAGGCCATGCAAAGACAGTCTCTGTGATCATCGCACCTGCGAAAAGTCCCGGGATTGCACCTCCGACATATGTTACGATCGGGATCATCGCATTCTTCAACGCATGTTTGTAAATTACCACTTTTTCCGGAAGTCCCTTTGCACGGGCAGTTCTGATGTAATCCTGATTGATTACCTCAAGCATGGATGTACGCACATAACGCATAGTACCACCCAACTGAATCACTGTCAGTGTCACAACCGGAAGAATCATGTGAAGCAATACATCCACAACATAAGCCCCCCCAGTGTTGTTTGCCCCGGCAGTTACCATACCGTCAAGAGGAAGGACTCCAAGCTTGACAGAAAAGATATGCCGCAGGATCATTGCCAGGAAAAAGGATGGCAGTGAAATACCGGCAAATGCCACTACCGAGAATGTATTGTCAAAAATCGAATATTGCTTGGTCGCCGAAATAACGCCGATTGGAATCGCGATCAATAGTTGCAGTATGAACGCTACAGCAGCTACTAAAAACGAGTTCCATACAAATTTACCGATGACTTCTGTTACCGGAATCTTGTAACTGATTGAGATACCAAAATCTCCTCTGATCGCATGACTTGCCCAGTTTACGTATCTTTCCGGTATCGGTTTGTCTAATCCTAAAAGTGCTTTGTTCTGCGCTATCTTCTCCGCTGTGATGTTTCCGCCTGCATGAGCATCAACGGCATCTCCCGGCAGACTTGCTACCAAAAGAAATACAACCATAGATACACCGATCAGAATAGGAATCATCGTGAGAACACGGCGAGTTGCATATTTCCACATTTGTTAAAAACCTCCAATCTTTATTTGACTCTGTTTTGCTCATGATCAAATAACTTAATTTTGCCCGCAGGAAATAGAACGAATCAAATTCGTATCCACCCCCTGCGGGCCGTTTGTTTGAAGGGAAACCTCGCTGGATCCCTATTTGAGCTTCAAGTCTTACGGCTTTGTTATTTTTTTAGAGTACTTTGATTACTCAACTTCAATGTTGACGATCTTATCCTGCTGATACCATTTTACATAAGAGCTCTGCTCGATGTTCTGTACACGAGTGTTGTAGCAGATCAGGTCGCATCTCTCGTAGATCGGATATAATGGAAGTTCTTCATTGATAAGTTTGTAAATCTCTTTGTATTTTTCTTTCTGCTCGTCCTGTGAAGTAGAAGCCAGTGCCTCTGCAAGCATCTTATCCAGTTCCGGATTTGCATATCCTGTACGGTTCTGAGTTCCACCTGCTTCTGCACTTGCAAATGTACCTGTCAGGTCTGGATCAGCTGTCAATCCCCATGCCATGAACAGCATATCAAATGTACCGTTCTGGGATTTAGACTGCAGTGTCGGCCAATCTACATACTCTGCCTGGAAGTCGATACCAAGCTGTCCGTATGCGTCGATCATCAGAGGATCATAGTATCTGTTACAACATTTCCGGACATTGCACTGAAGACGATCTTCATCTGTTTTCCGTCTTTCATCAGTTTGTCGCCGTCTTTTTCCCATCCAGCTTCTTTCAGAAGTTCTGCAGCTTTTTCAAGATCGTAATCGTATGTCTCCATACCTTCATCATCATACAACCATGAAACTGGTGCCTGTGGAATATTCAGTGTAATTGCATACTGTCCGTAAACAGCCTGATTCAGAGACTTACGGTCAATTGCGTGGAGCAGTGCCTGACGTACTTTTACATCCTGGAAGATTTCATTTTTCTGGTTTGTTGCAACATAACCATATCCAAGTGTTGGCTGAATCTTCAAGTTGATGAATCCAGCTGACATTGCCTCTTCGATGTGATCATCATCACATACAACCTGGTCGTGAATATCTACATCACCTGTTTCTACTGCCTGAAGTTCCGCATTTGTAGCAACTACTTTGAAGATCAGGTTCTTTGTCTTAGGCTCTCCCAGGTAGAAGTTCGGGTTTGCTTCCAGAGTCGCAGATGTTTTTTCTTTGTACTCTTTCAATACATATGCACCATTCGATACATAGTCAACCATATTCAATGATTTGAATTTAGAAAGGTCACCTTTCTTGATCAGATCTCCATATTTTGCTGTAGAGATCGGCACTGCTGAACCTAATACGTATGGTGCACTTGTGTTTGCTGATTCCAGAGTAATCTCAATTGTACTTTCATCTACCACTTTGATACCGGAAATTTCTGTAGCGCTTCCGTTTTTGTAGTCATCATATCCTACAACGTTTACTTTAGAAATATCCTGATATCCGTCATAACTTGGATCAGCTACTACTTTGTACCAATTTACATAGTCTTCTGCTTTTACATCAGATCCATCGTTGTATTTTTCTTTTGTCAGTTTATATGTGTAAACTTTGCCATCCTCAGAAACGGACATACTTGCTGTACCATCAACAATCTCACCTTTGTCATCATTGACACTCAGAGAAGCTGTTGTTGCTGTTACAACCTGGAAATCCTCATTTGCTTCCCAGTATACCGGGTTGAATACACCTGCAAAGTCTGCAACACCTGCGATCAGTGTGTCTTTTCTCTTTGCTGCTGTCTCAGGAAGTGCAGAAGGATCCTCTGCTTCAATCAACTGGTTTGTTGCTTCTAATGAAGTATTTGTGTCCTGTGATTCTGTTTTTTCACTTGTTTTCTTATTGTCTGACCCACTGCCGCAAGCCGCAAGTGAAAGTGCCATTACTGCCGCTAAAAGGCAGGCTAATGCTTTCTTTTTCATATTTTTTCCTCCTTGAAAAATATTTATGTTGATTCCTGCATCTTCCGATTTATTTACTCTGTTTTTTCATAGCCGTATTGCTCATGTATGCTGAAAATGCGGAAACGAACATTCGTCATTGCCAGAGCTTATTCCATCATTGCTCCCAGTTTTTCTGTCACTGTGCGCACACAGCCGTCTTCAAACGGAATCTGAAGACCTACTTCTTTTAACATCTCTGTATAGAAATCACTTGCAGACAGTCTGCACAGCTTCAGATAGCTCTGCCATGCTGCTTTGTAATCTTCATCCATCCAGATCTTGTACTGCATTGCACAGGTCTGTGCCAGTACATAATCTATATAATAAAACGGATAGTCATAAATGTGAAGCTGTTTCTGCCAGAAACCACCTTTTTCCATAAATGGATCTCCCTCGTAATCAAGGTGTGGTTTGTATTCTTCTTCCAGTTTTTTCCATGCCGCATGTCTCTCATCCGGCGTCAGATCCGGGTTACTGTAGACAATGTGTTGGAATTCGTCCACCATGCATCCGTACGGAATAAATGCGATCGCATCTTCCAGATGCATCTGTCTGTATGTGTCAGCTTCTTCTTTAAAAAACAAATTCATCCATGGTTCTGTAAAGAATTCCATAGACATAGAATGAATCTCTGCTGTCTCCATCGTGATATCCCAGTGCTCTTCGATCGGATCACTTCCATAAACATATCCCTGGAACGCATGACCGCACTCATGTGTCACAACATCCACATCTCCGCTTGTTCCATTGAAATTGGCAAAAATAAACGGTGCACGGTATTTCGGAAGATATGTCATATAACCGCCGGCCTTTTTTGTCTTTCTGCCGAGCACATCAAAGAGTTCATTCTCCATCATAAAATCAAAGAACTCTTTTGTCTCCGGTGAAAGCTCCTCATACATCTTCTGTCCATTCGCCATGATCTCTTCCGGAGTTCCCTGTGGTTTTGGATTTCCGTCCACGAAATACATGTTCTCATCAATATAAGAAAGCTTCTCAAGTCCCAGTCTTTCTCTTCTTTTGTCATGCATCTTTTCTGCAAGCGGTACAAAGTACTCTTTGATTTGTCTGCGGAAGTTCTCCACATCTTCTCTTCCATAAGAATTACGGTTCATCCGGTAATATCCAAGCTCCACATAGTTCTCATATCCAAGAAGTCTTGCCTGCGCTGTACGATTCTTCACCAGCTTGTCATAGATCTCATCCAGTTCTTCTGCTTTGCTCTGGAAAAACGCACTGTATTTTTCATGTGCCTTTCTTCTGATCTCACGATCTTCATGAGTCATATATGGACGAAGTAAAGACAGGTTTAAAGTTTCCCCTTCCCAGTCGATCTTTGCACTTGCAATCAGCTTGTCATACTGTGTTGTCAGCGCATTTTCCTCCTGCATCAGCGGGATCAGTTTCTCATCCATAGCTTTAAATTCAAGCTCCATACTCTTGAATGCCACTTTTCCGATCTTCTCTTCCAATACTTCTCTGTACGGAGAATAGTACAATGCTTTTCTGTACTCTGTCTCCTGATTGTTGATCGTCGGAAGAACCTCATTGTAATAATTCTTTTCTTCGCTGTAGACTCATCTGCAGTATCTACATCACTGCGGATCATAGCGATCTGAATCGTCGTATTATACTCATCACGCAGCGCATAAAACTTCTGATGGATCTCAAACTGTTCCTCTCCACTTTTTGCTGCCTTCAGCTCCTGTGTCAGTTCTTTTAAAGCTGCTACAACAGCCTCTGTATCTACTCTCTGATAAGGCATCTCTGCAAATTTCATACCATTTCCTCCTTGCCACACCTATCTGTTTGATCAATTTTATCATTCCTAGCGCTAATAGATCACCGCACTAAAGTATTATTATAAACTAGTGTTCAGATTTACTCATTATATACTACTTCTCCTTTGATTTCAAGCTATTTTTGATTTTATTTATGCAATTTCACTTTTCCATTCTTGCATTCTGGAGTCTTTTTCACCTGAAAAAAGACAAAAAAGTTCAAAAAAACTGCAGTTATTTTACTGCAGTTTTTCGTTCTCCCCTATCATTCACTCTTTCACAGGCTCCGTTTTCAATGCCAGCATTGCGTATCTGGAATGGTGCTTTCGCAGATACACAATCAAGATTCCCATTACCACTACCAGCACTCCTGCCAGAAGCTGCGAAACCGGAAGTCCAACCACCGGAAGGATCAGCTGATCTGTGCGAAGTCCCTCAATCCATACACGTCCAAGTCCATATCCAAACATATAAAGAAGAAACAATTCCCCTTCATACTTTTTATGCTTTCGATACACAAATAGTATGATCAGAAGTGCACAGCACCAGAGAGATTCATATAAAAATGTTGGATGAACCTGAATGTATTCTACACCACCAATACTCTGGATATGCATGCGCATCTGCTCTGTCACATCCGAACTTCTGACTGCATCGATTGGAAGACGCATTGCAAACAGACTGTCCGTATATTCCCCAAATGCCTCTCTGTTAAAGAAATTTCCCCAACGTCCCAGCATCTGCCATTTAACAGTGCAAGCGCAATCGTGTCAAAAATCTGAGGTGCACTCAAATGCTTCACTTTTGCTGCAATGATCACCGTCAGTACCGCGGCGATTACACCTCCATAAATTGCCAGTCCGCCTTCCCGGATATTCAGAATTTCCAGTAGGTTATCCTTGTACATATCCCAGGAAAAAATCACATAATACAGTCTGGCTCCTATAATGCCAAAGACCACACCGATCATCCCCATATCCAGATAATTTTCTGGATCCTGTCCGGTACGCTTTGCCTCTGCTGTAGCAATCACAAAGCCAAGGAGAATTGCGTTCCTATGATGATTCCATAATATGCAATTTCAAATCCAAAGATGGAAATGGTCTTTCCGACATGTTCCAGATGGATTCCAAGATTGGGAAAACTAATATCATAGTGCATGCTTCCTGCCTCCAATTTTATACGTTAAACCGGAATACGATAATATCTCCGTCCTGAACGACATACTCTTTTCCTTCCAGTCTGACCAGACCTTTTTCTTTTGCTGCCGCATGGGTTCCACATGCCATCAGATCATCATAACTTACCACCTCTGCGCGAATAAATCCACGTTCAAAATCTGTATGGATCTTTCCAGCCGCCTGTGGTGCTTTTGTTCCTTTTGTGATCGTCCATGCCCGGCACTCCTGTTCTCCTGCTGTCAGGTAGCTGATCAGTCCAAGCAGATGATAACTTGCTTTGATCAGTTTTTCCAGACCGGACTCTTCAAGTCCAAGATCATCCAGAAATAATTTCTTTTCATCCTCATCCAACTCTGCAATCTCCTGTTCAATCTGTGCGCAGACAACAAATACTTCACAGTTTTCTTCTGCAGCATACTCGCGAACTTTCTGAACCCCTGCATTGTCTGCACCGTCATTTGCCAGATCATCCTCTGTTACATTGGCTGCAAAGATCACCGGTTTGTAAGTCAGCAGGTTATAGCTTGTCAGCCATTCCTGTTCTTCCTCATCATCTGTTGTAAAACTCTTGGCCATCTTGTTTTCTTCCAGATGTTCTTTGATTCTTTTTAACAATTCCAGCTCTTTTGCCGCTGTCTTGTCATTTCTGGAAAGCTTCACAACCTTTGCAATCCTTCTCTCCAGAATTTCCAGATCGGAAAAGATCAGTTCCAGATTGATCGTCTCAATGTCACGCAATGGATCAATGCTTCCATCCACATGGACAATGTTGCTGTCTTCGAAGCATCTTACGACATGCACGATCGCATCGACCTCCCGGATATTAGCAAGAAACTGGTTTCCAAGCCCTTCTCCTTTGGATGCTCCTTTCACAAGCCCTGCGATGTCTACGAACTCAATCGCTGCCGGTGTGATCTTCTTTGTGTTGTACATCTCGCCCAGCACATCCAATCTGTGATCCGGCACTGTCACAACACCTACATTTGGATCAATGGTACAGAACGGATAGTTTGCAGATTCTGCGCCTGCCTTTGTCAATGAATTGAATAATGTACTCTTTCCTACGTTTGGTAACCCTACGATACCTAGTTTCATTTTCTCTATTTCCTCCTATAAATCCTTTGATTTTTTCTGTTCGTAATCCAGTTTATAAAACAACTCGATACTGCTTTTCATAGCACTGACCTTTTACAAGGATTCCTATATAACACTTTATTTTCTTTCGCATATTCAAGCATATTATACAAAGTCATCCTTGCCTGATATATCTTTCCCCATATTTCAGCTCCTTTCTCAAGAACCTCTAATACAGCAATTTATATTCTACCATACCATGGTATCTTTGTGAATATTCAGTTTCAAATTCTAACACTTTTCCCTTCTTCTATATTTCTACACTTTCCGAGATAAATCTTTCAAACTCTTTCCTCCAAATCGGGACTTCATTTTTCATACGCCTCGTTCCTGTCATCATTTATCTTCATCTATTCCAGCCCACTTTGACATTGGCTCCCAGATACACCTGGATGGGAGCCATGATCATGAGACGTACATGCTTCTGCTGGATGGCTTTTTCAATCCCATCATCAGTCATAGACGCCTTCTCTTACTCTCTATATTTTTCCCATAAAAAAGACGACCCACCTTAGTAGATCACCTTTAATCTCTTACATATTTACAACTTGTTTTTCAAATTCTTCTGTATCAACAAAATGATATGGCTCATATTCTCCATAAGCTGATGGTCTTCTGATTGTGACAAGCTGAATATCATCATATCCTATTTTTTCAATCAATTTTCTTTTAAATTCTGCCAAATGCTGACCATGAGCAGTCTGCAATGCCAAACTTCCTGTACTATCAAACCTCTTTGCAAGCAAGTAACACATGGTTCAACACCTCCTTTGCTTTCTCATACCTATCACATAACTCTTCAAGTGCTTGAAAATCCAACGCTGATTTTACATACCCGGCAGTTGTATCATTCGATGCTTTTTGCTTGTACATCACTTTTGCATTTGAAATAATTTTCTCACGATGCTTACGAATAAAAATCATTTCATTGTGAACAAGGTCTTTATATGTACTATCTGATTCATTTTCCAAATCATATAATTCAAGTTCTGATGCAGGTACCGGAATCATATGACTGATTCTAAGGATTCCCTTCAATTCTTTTTCACCATCTATATTTTTCACTACAATTCGAATAATCGGCACAATGCTTTTCTTAATGACTTTATTTTTTCCTGCAATCTGATAATCTGAATCTTTCGGTGAGGACATTGGAACATAATAATGATATTGCCCAATCTGCAGAACCACCCCTAAATATTTTCTGGTGTGTGTTCTGGAATTTATTTTATTGGAATATACGTTTGGAAATTCCTTACGCAACCATTCCACATAATCGTCCGAAACACTATATAGTTTGAGTTCTTCCATCCGTATCTCCTTTATTTATCCTTATACGAAAATAAGGGAGCTAACGCTCCCTTTGAGTTTAAAATCTTCCACTTATATGGCAGGAACTCTCCCGAAGATAGTCCTCTATCTAAGAATAGTATATGATATCTTCGCAAAAATATCAACTCTTTTTCTGTAATTATTGTGTTATATAATGTTCGTACTTACTGTATAGGGCTTCGATAAAACATTAAAAAACCAGTGGGCCACAAAGTGGGCCATTTTTCAAAAACTTATATGAATTTATATGGAGTTATATCCGAGTCCCAAATCCGCTAAATGCTCTAGCTATCAGCATTTAAAGGCTTTTAACGACTTATACGGACATACATGAAATCAGGCAAATAATAACGATTCCTAATTTCATTTTTTCTATTTCCTCCTCTAATCCCGCGTCTCCATCAAGATCACAATTCCCTCCGGAAACGTGATCCTGACCGCCTCCTCTGCAAATGCATTGCTTACACAGAGACTGTCATACGCCGTTAATTTATGATTTTTCAGCGGATACTTCGCTCCCTCAATATTAAATTTCTCCACACTCTCTCCCAGTGGAAACACCGAAAAGTACGGTCCGTATGCATCTTTCTTTGAAAGTGTGATTTCCCGGTTCAAAAGCCGGATCTGATTGTGACTGTCCACTATCCGCACATCTGCTCCTGCATCCAGTCCGATTTTTAAACATTGTACATTTGCCCATATATGATCGATCCGATTTCCGGTCGCTCCCAGGATCAGGATGTTCTTTCTTCCCAAATCCAGACACAAGCGCAGTGCGATTTCTGTATCTGAGGCATCTTTGACCGGATTGAACTTACGGATCGGCACTTTTGTTTCTTTCTCATAGTACCCCAAAATTTCACCGGATACGCTGTCAAAATCTCCCACAATATAATTCGGGCAGATTTCATGCCTGTAAAGAAACTCCAGTCCTCTGTCCACTCCTATGATAAACTCAATCTCCGGATTTTCCAGAACAGATCTTGCAAATTCTTCTTCCAGCATCCCGCCGCTTACGATCACAGTCCATCTATTCATTGGCGCTTAAAATCTCCATAAATCCTTTTACGTTCTCTTCTACATTTCCTTTAAACACAGCGGATCCTGCTACGATTACATTCGCTCCCGCATCCAGAACTTCTTTGACATTGCTGTGGTAGATTCCTCCGTCCACCTCAATATCCGCCTGAATCTCTCTTGTATCCAGCAGATTTTTCAGCTCTCTGATCTTATCCAGTGATTCCGGAATAAACGCCTGTCCGCCAAATCCCGGTTCCACGGACATAATCAGAAACAGCTCCGTTTTATCCAGTACCGGTTCCAGTGCAGATACCGGTGTATTCGGTTTAATCGATACTCCCGCCTTCATTCCGCATGCATGGATCTTATCCACAGTTTCCACCAGATTCTCACATGCTTCTACATGAACCGTCAGAATATCAGCTCCTGCTTTTGCAAAATCTTCCACATAACGAATCGGCTCTGTAACCATCAGATGCACATCCATCACCTGCTGTGTATGCCCTTTGATGGATGCAAGAACCGGCATTCCGAATGAAATACTCGGCACAAACATTCCATCCATCACATCAAAATGGATATACTCCGCTCCTGCTGCTTCTGTCTCTTTTAACTGCTCGCCAAGTCTTTTAAAGTCTGCCGACAAAATCGACGGTGCAATTCTGTTTCTCATAAATCAATACCTCTTCTTTTCTTTCAATTCTGTATACATCTCCAGATAATTTTTATATCGGACCGGATGGATTTTTCCTTCTTCCAGCGCCTCTTTTACCGCACATCCCGGTTCATGCACGTGATCGCATCCCTGAAACCGGCACTGCCCTTCATAAGAAGCAAATTCCCGAAAATAGTACTTCAATTCTTCTTTTTCAAAATCATTGACATAAAGTGAGCTGAATCCCGGCGTATCCATAATGTAGGAATCCGCATCTACTGCGATCAGCTCAGAATGCCTTGTGGTATGCTTTCCACGTTCAATCTTTCTGCTGATCGTTCCGGTTTCCATCTGCACCTGATTCTGAAGCAGATTGATCAGAGACGATTTCCCGACTCCGGAAGGTCCTGCGATCGCCGTTGTCTTTTTCAGCAGAAGACGACGGATTTCTTCTATATTCTCCTGCTCCAGTGCGCTGGTAAATACGATCGGATATCCACATTTCTCATAGATTGCTTCTAATTCTGCAATTTCCGGACTGGTCGCAATGTCTTTCTTATTAAAACACAAAACTACCGGTATCTCTTTTCGCTCCATCATGACCAGAAACCGATCCAGAAGATTGAAATGTGGAGCCGGCTTTGTCACTGCGAACACCACCAGTGCCTGATCGATGTTTGCCACTGCCGGACGGATCAGCTCATTCTTTCTGGGAAAAATCTCCACAATATTCCCTGTCTTATTTTCTTCATCCAGTATTTCTATTCGGACATTATCCCCTACTAAAGGCTTGATCTTCTCTTTTCGGAACACGCCTTTTGCCTTACACTCATAAACACCGGATTCTACTACGTTTACGTAGTAGAATCCGGCAATTCCCTTGATTATTTTTCCTTGCATAATTTCCTCTGCTGTCAGTGGTTCGCTCCTGACGATGAACCACCGTTTGATCCGCTGTCATTTCCATTATTATTATCTCCGTCTGTCGGCGGATCCGGTGTCACATTTTCCGGTCCGAGACTGACCACAATATCAACTGTTGCCCCTTTTTCGATCTGACTTCCAGGTGTCACAGACTGACTGATTACATATCCTTTTGTAACAGTAGAATCATAAGATTCTGTCACATTCGCTGTCAGACCTAATCCGGAAAGCTTTGCTTCTGCCTGACTTCTTGTCAGACCGGAGAGAGTCGGTACTTCTACAGTCTCTGTCTTCTTGCCTTTGCTCAGAACATAATTGACAGTCGTTCCTTTTTCCACCTGTTCACCGGCTGCCGGCACTGTCCGGATAATGGTGCCTTCCTCATACTCATCACTATACTCACTGGAGCTTTCACTTCCAAGTGTCAGTCCCACTCCCTGCAGCGTAGTCTGGGCACTGTCCGGATCCACACCGGATACATTCGGTACACTGATCTTCTCTTTACCCATGCTGACAACCATTGTCACTGTATTGCCCTCTGCCCACTCTGTTCCGGCTGTCGGATTTGTGGAAATCACATAGCCCTGCGGTACACTGTCGCTGTAATCTGTCTCAGATGCCACAACAAATCCTTTGTCTTCCAGCTGCTTTTGTGCATCCGCCTCAGATTTTCCTGTTACATCTGGTACTTTGGCAGTTTTTTCTGCCGGTCCGCTGCTGATCTTCACAGTGACCGTCGAATTCTCTTTTACTTTTTCTCCTGGTTTTGGATCCTGTTCCGCAATCTCGCCTTTTTCATATTTGTCTGAAGCGACCTGACCTGCTGACTGATATCCGATGTTCTTCTTTGTGAGTGCTTTTCTAGCCTCTTCTTCCGTCATTCCCCGAATATCCGGTACAGAAACCTTCTTTTCCTTCTCTTCGGTCACTACCTTGTCAGGCATGAATCCGCCGACTGCCTTACTGATTCCAAAGATCACTCCGATCGCAACAATAACTGCCACAACGATCATCAAAATCTTTGTAACCTTTTTCATCTGTGGATCGACTTCTTCTTTTTTGCCTTTTCTGCCATCTTCCCGACGATTTCTTCGATCGTATGAATCCTCATCATACTCCTCGTCGTCATAGGATTCGTCCGGATCATCATAGTCCTCACCGTCATAATCCCGATTCTGAACTCTTGCGATCTCCTGCGTATCCATGACCACAGTCTCATCCACATTGTTCACTTTGGATCCGTTTGAAATAAATCCTCCCTGCGGATCTACCAGTGCCCGTTTCAGATCAAGCAAAAGCTCTTCACAGTTCTGATACCGATACATAGGACTCTTCTGTGTACATTTTAAAATAATCTTCTCCAGCTCTTTGGCGTATCCGGCACTTCCACAATTGGAGAAATGATTTCCTCCTGCAAGTGCTTGATCGCCACAGTGACCGTAGACTCGCCATCAAACGGAACATGCCCTGTCACCATTTCATACATACTGATACCGGCAGAATAAATATCACTTTTTTCATCTACCACGCCGCCCCTTGCCTGCTCCGGCGATGTGTAATGAACCGATCCCATCACGCTGGTGCTGATCGTATTGGACGAAGTCGTTGCTCTTGCAATTCCAAAATCTGTAACCTTTACTTTTCCGTCTTTTGAAATAATGATATTCTGCGGTTTGATATCCCGATGTATGATATGCTGGTTGTGGGCTGCCTGAATTCCCGTCACCATCTGAATGGAAATGCTGATCGTCTCTTTTGCAGAGAGTCTGCCTTTTTTCTCGATATATTCTTTTAATGTGATGCCTTCCACAAGCTCCATCACCATATAATAAACTCCGCGGTCCTGCCCCACATCATATACGTTAACTACGTTCGGATGCATCAGACCTGCTGCTGCCTGGGCTTCGCTTAAGAACTTTTTGATAAAAGTCTCATCTGAGCGAAAATCGCTCTTCAGCACCTTGATCGCCACATACCGGTTCAGCTTATGATCTTTGCCCTTATACACATCCGCCATACCGCCGGAACCGATACGATCCAGGATCTCATAGCGCTTTCCTAAAAAGATACCTTCTTTTAACATATACTCACCTCATCTGCGAACGGCTCTACCAGTACGATCCCGATATTATCCGTACCGCCGTTCTCTTTTGCCGTTTCTACCAGAGACTGTGCGGATTCCACAATATCTCTGCCCCCCTGTACAATATGGAACAGCTCTTCATCCTCCACCATATTGCTGAGTCCGTCTGTACACATCAGAATGATGTCTCCCTTTTTCAGACGGTGCTCATAAAAATCAACCTCTACGCTGTCTTTTGCACCGATTGCTCTCGTAATGATATTTTTATCCGGATGATGCTTTGCTTCCTCCGGCTTGATCCCGCCAAGGCGTACCATCTCTTCCACCAGAGAATGATCTTTTGTAAGCTGTACGATTCCCTGATTGATCAGATACAGCCTGCTGTCTCCCACGTTTGCAAAATACATCATCTGGTTGACGATCGTTGCCAGCACTACCGTAGTCCCCATCCCCTTTAAATGAGGATCCTCGGAAGCTTTTTTGATGATCTCTCTGTTGGCTGTCTTGATCGCCGAAACAAGCGCTCTCTCTACGTCCTGCTCGCTGGTATTCTCCAGCTCGCGTTTTAAAACTTCCACTGTATACTTGGAAGCATAATCACCTGCCTGATGACCGCCCATTCCGTCTGCTACAACAAACAGATTCGGAAGAGGTCCCAGAGGATTGTCTGTCATATAGACATAGTCTTGATTCACTTGTCTTACCATCCAACATCTGTAATGGAAAATGTCTTCATACGCTCTCTCCTTTACTCATTCTCTGTTTTTACATAGCGTCTTCTGAGCTGACCACAGGCACCGTCAATATCTGCGCCCATTTCTCTTCTTATAGTAACATTTATTCCGCTTTTTTCAAGTTTATTTTTGAAATTCAACGCATTTTTGCGGGAAGGCTGCTGAAAATCACGCTCTTTGATCGGATTGACCGGAATCAGATTCAAATGACAGTTGCGGGATTTTAAGATTCCGATCAGTTCCTCTGCATCTTCCTGTGTGTCATTCACTCCGTGAACAAGGCTGTATTCAAAAGTCACCCTTCTTCCTGTCTCCTGAAAATAAAAATCACATGCTTTGAGCACTTCCTGCAAGTCATATTTATTTGCCACCGGCATGAGCTGCTTTCTCTTTTCCTGAGTAGAGCCGTGCAGAGAAAGTGCCAGTGTGATCTGCAGATGCTCCATGGCAAGCTCGCGGATCTTCGGCACGATCCCACAGGTGGAAACCGTGAGATTTCTCTGGCTGATATGCAGTCCGTGTTCATCTGTAAGCATACGGACAAATGTCAGGAAATTCTCATAATTATCCATGGGTTCTCCGGTTCCCATCACAACAACATTGGAGACTCTTTCTCCTGTGATCTTCTGGATTTGATAAATCTGCCCCAGCATCTCAGACGGCGACAGATTTCTCTCCAGCCCACCGATGGTAGAAGCACAGAATCTGCATCCCATCCGGCAACCCACCTGAGAAGAAATGCAGACGGAATTTCCGTGCTTGTAGCGCATCAGCACACTTTCCACCACATTTCCGTCAGAAAGCTGAAATAAAAACTTATTCGTTGCGTCAATCTTCGAAATCTGACGCTCCAGCATTTTTACCGGAAGGATCTCATATTCCGCCTCCAGTTTTTCCCGGAGCGCTTTGGAGAGATTCGTCATCTCTTCAAACTGTCAGCAAGCTTTACATGCAGCCATTCATAAATCTGCTTTGCACGAAATTTCTTTTCCCCGATCTGTTCCATCTCTGCGGCCAATTGTTCATATGTATATGCGCGAATATCTTTCTTCATCCTTTTTCTATCCTTTTATTTCTTTCCGAATCTGGCAATAAAAAAGCCGTCACTTTTATGAATTCCCGGAAGCAGCTGCAGACATCCTGCTTCTTCCACACTATCCTGAAGAGTACTGCACAGTCTGTCCGCGATCGGATCCAGTACAAATTCCGGAAATTCTTTTAAAAACCAGTGTACATTTTCTATATTTTCTGCCGGATTGATCGTACAGGTGCTGTAGATCAGCGTTCCTCCCGGCCGGACATAGGACGCAGCATTTTTCAGAATCTCCCTCTGCAGTCCTGCCAGCTCTTTGGTGCCCTGTTCGGTTGCTTTATATTTTAAATCTGTCTTTTTTGCAAGAACCCCTAATCCGGAACAGGGCAGATCTGCAATCACAAGATCCGCCGCATCTTTTACATCCGCATCACAGACAGTCGCATCTTTTTGTACTGCGTGAATGTTCATAAGACCGCTTCTCTCGATATTTTCTGTGATCAATCCTACTTTATACAGGCTTAGATCTCTGGCTTCTACACTTCCTGTTCCCCGCAGTTTTTCTGCAACATGAAGCGCTTTTCCGCCCGGTGCCGCACAGACATCGATCACCCGATCCCCTTTCTTTGGATCTGCGAGTTCTCCCACCAGCATGGAACTGATATCCTGGACATAAAACTCTCCCTTTTGAAAACTTTCCAGCTCTGAAAGATGATCATAGTCCTGAATCCTGAACGCGTAGGACAGATATGGATGCGGCGTTACCGTAACCCCTTCCTTTTGCAGGCTTTCTTTCAGATTTTCCGGCGTTGTCTTTGCCAGATTACACCGGATCGTCACCGGTGTCTCTTCCTGGAAGGCCTGTAGCATGGATTCGATCACATCCAGATCATAAGTCTTCTTCCACAATTTTAAAATCCACTCCGGCATGGAATACACAACAGACAGCCGTTCGATCCCCTCTGCGGGATACTCTACCTGATCCAGACCTCGCGCCACATTGCGGAGCACTCCGTTTACAAATCCACGCAGGGTGCCGAATCCTTTTTTCACTGCCAGCTTTACTGCCTCGTTGCACACTGCCGAATCCGGCACGCTGTCCATATACTTCAGCTGATATACAGCACTTCTCAAAATATTGCGGATAACCGGCTTCATCTTGTTGACCTTCACTTTGGAAAACTGATTCAAAATATAATCCAGTTCGATCATGTGCTCCAGTGTTCCTTCAGTCACTCTCGTGATAAATGCGCGTTCCTTTTTCTCCAGATACTGATATTTTTCCAGGACGGCATTCAATGCAAGATGGCTGTAGACATTTTGCTGTGTCACCTCCATCAGGATCGCCAGCACCAGTTCTCTCTCTGTCACCTGTTTAGTCATCTCTTCTTCCTCCGCTTATGATCAACAGACGAAGCAGCTGCAGAATCATAGATGCGGCACTTGCCACATACGTCATCGCTGCCGCCCGCAGCACTGCCTTTGTCTGACTTAATTCTTCCGGATATAACATTCCGGATGTTTCCAAAATACGGATCGCACGGCTGGAGGCATTAAATTCTACCGGCAATGTCACGATCTGAAACAGCACTGCAGCCGAAAACAGCAAAATTCCGAGATTGATCAGCAGACTTGCTGTATTTCCATTCATGAATAATCCGATAATGATCAGCGGCCAGGCTGCCATAGAACCGAAATTCGCAACAGGTACCAGAGCCCCTCTGATCTGAAGAGGCGCATACCCTTTCGCATGCTGGATTGCATGCCCGCATTCATGCGCAGCCACACCGATGGCGGCCACCGATGCTGAGTTATAGGTTGCATCAGAAAGCCCCAGCGTCTTATTTGCCGGATTATAATGATCTGTCAGATTGCCCGGAATGTGATGTACTGTTACATCATAAACCCCGTTTGCATGCAGGATTCGCTCTGCTGCATCCTTCCCTGTCATACCGGACCGGCTCCGCACCTGTGCATATCTTCGATAGGTACTGTTGACATGTGCCGAAGCTGCCATGCATATTACGGCTCCGATAATCACTAATATATAAGTAGGATCATAGTAAAAAAACATGCTCTTCCTCCAATCCTTTTATTTATGAATGAAACAACGTTCCTTCTTCGAGATGATATCCTCTTAAAAATGCATCTGTCTGCATTCTCTTCTTTCCCGGAATCTGCAATTCCTGTACGATTAAAGTTCCATCTCCTGTCTGCACAGAAAAACTGTCTTTTGTCACATCCGTAACAGTCCCCGGCTGTGCCTTCGTCTGCTCTTTCGAGACTTTTGCACTCCAGATCTTCACCACTTTATTCTCCCAGTGTGTATACGCACTCGGCCAGGAATTTAATCCCCGGATCAGTCTCTCGATTGCTTCTGCGGAAGCATTCCAATCGATGTTTCCCATTTTTTTGTTCAACATACTTGCATAATGTGTAGGTGTCTCTCCCTGTTTTTGAGGAACGATGGTGCCTTCTTCCAGTGCTTTTAATGTCTCCACGCAAAGTGCTGCTCCGGCTTTTGACAATTTATCATGAAGACTCTCTCCCGTCTCTTCTGCCGTGATCGGCACTTCGGTCTTAAGCAGCATGTCACCAGTATCCAGACCTTCATCCATCTGCATGGTGGTCACACCTGTCACATCTTCTCCGTCAATGATCACCCACTGGATCGGTGCCGCTCCTCTATATTTGGGAAGCAGAGACGCATGTACATTGACACATCCATATGGTGTCAGTTCCAGAATTGCTTTCGGAAGAATCTGGCCGAAAGCGACCACTACGATCACATCCGCCTTATATCCTGCCAGTTCTTCCACACAGGCCGCTTCTCTTACCTTGACCGGCTGAAATACCGGGATTCCATGAGAAAGTGCCGCCTCTTTCACCGGCGGAAACTGCATCTCCTTACCTCTTCCTTTTGGCTTATCCGGCTGCGTCACTGCCAGACACACCTCGTGTCCGGCTTCAATCAGCGCTTCCAGTGTTCCCACCGAAAAATCCGGTGTTCCCATAAAAATCACACGCATCTATTCTACCTCCTCTTCCGGTGGTTCTACATCATGCAGTCCGTCCTCCACACGTTCTACATACATATGTCCTGCAAGATGATCGATCTCATGACAGAATGCTCTTGCAAGAAGACCTTCGCCTTCCAGTTCCACTTCTTCCATTTCTTCATTGAGTGCACGTACCTTCACATAATTTGGTCTTGTCACGATCCCCCATTTACCCGGCAGGCTTAAACATCCCTCTTCGCCTGTCTGCTCCCCGGATGTCTCAATGATCTCCGGTTGATCAGCACGATCGGACCTTCTCCCACATCGATCACAACGATCTGCTTCAAGACTCCCACCTGGGGGGCTGCCAGTCCCACACCGTATTTTTCATACATCGTATCCAGCATATCCTCGATCAAAATTTTTGTGCGCATCGTCATCTTTGTGACTGGTTTGCACTGTTTTCCCAAAATGTCATCTCCCATGATCCTGACTTCTCTGATTGCCATAATTTCACTGTTCCCTTCTATTTATTCTTTGTTATCTTTTAAAAAACATGCATCGGATTGAAATCAAACTGAATCCGCATCTTGCGATATCCCGGATTTACTTCAATATATTGTTCCAATCCGTTCTTTATCCTCACAAGTGTATCATAATTTTCATCTTTTATGTAGATTACTTTGCGATACACATCATTAATCTTTCCGATTCCCGGACTTGCAGGTCCGATGATCTTCGCAGTTTCTTTCGGAGCAATCCGGATCGAAAACTCTTTTAAATACTTACACCCTGTCTCTAACAGCACCTCATCCTCACAGCTTACCAGAACTGCAAGCAGATTTTCTACCGGGGGATATCCCATGATCTGCCGATACCGGATCTCCTCCTCATAAAACGCCTCATAATCCTGTGCTGCGGCGGTTACGATACTGTAATGCGTGGGAGTGTAGGTCTGGATCACAGCTTCTCCTTCTTTCTGCCCCCGTCCGGCTCGCCCTGCCGCCTGTGTCAAAAGCTGGAAGGTGCGCTCCCCGGAACGATAATCATCTGAATACAACGACATATCTGCCGCCAGCACACCAACTAACGTAACATTCGGAAAATCGTGTCCTTTTACGATCATCTGCGTTCCGACCAGTACATCTGCTTCTCCATTCGCAAATGCAGACAAGATTTTTTCATGGCCGTCTTTCTGTCTTGTTGTGTCCATGTCCATACGAAGAACTCTTGCCTGCGGAAACTGTGCTTTTACAATGTCTTCGATCTGCTGTGTTCCTGCCCGAAATTCTCCGATATGTCTGGAACCGCACTCCGGACAGACGGGTGTCCTTGGTTCTTCATATCCGCAGTAATGACAGACCATCTTTCCGTTTCTGTGATACGACAGCGAAACATCGCAGTGCGGACACTTTACCACATGGCCGCACTCTCTGCAGGAAAGAAACCCTGCATACCCTCTCCTGTTTAAAAACAACATGATCTGTTCTTGTTTTTCCAGCCGGTCTTCCATCAACTCCTGCAGATGCCGGCTTAAGATCGAACGGTTGCCTTCTTTTAACTCCTGCCTGAGATCCGCTACATAGACGCTCGCCATCTTTTGCATTCCCGAACGGTTCTTCAATTCCAGCAGACGGTACTCCCCGTTTTTTGCGCGATACATTGCTTCCAGAGACGGGGTTGCCGAGCCAAGTACTACACTGGCATGTTCCAGATTTGCCCGCTCTATGGCAGTCTCTCTGGCATGATATCTTGGTATCTGTTCACTTTTATAAGTTGTTTCATGTTCCTCATCAATAACGATCAGCCCCAGCTCCGGAAATGGTGTAAACAAAGCGGACCGCGGCCGATCATCACGTCGATCTCTCCCGCTTTTGCCCGCATCAACTGATCATAACGCTCTCCGGCAGACATTCTGGAATTTAAGATGGATACCCGATTTCCAAAACACCGGTAAAACCGCATCACTGTCTGATACGTCAGTGCAATCTCAGGAATCAGTACAATCGCCTGTTTTCCCTCACAGACCACCCGGCGGATCATCTCAATATAACTTCCGTTTTTCCACTGCCGGTCACACCGTACAACAAATAAGCTGCCCGCACATCTCTGCTGTACTCCTGCCAGAAGCACTCGATCGCATGCTCCTGCTCTGCCGTAAACACAAGAGCTCTTGCTCTCTGCTCTTTTTCTTTCACCGGATTTCGAAACACCTGCTCTGATTCCAGAACTGCCACCTGCTGTTCTTCCAATGCATTGACGACACTACGCGTAATATTCAGTTTTTTCGTAATCAGTTCGTATTCAATGACCGGATCCTCCAGAAGTGCTTCCAGAAGTCTTGCTCTCGCCTTCTGATTCTTCTGCTGATAATAATGCAGCTGCGCTTCTGCCCGTTCTTTGCCAAGCAGCAGACGGACATACTTTTTGATCTTGGCATTCTCTTTTTGCTTGATCGGCAATACCGTCTTGAGTGCCTGGATCATCGTTCCGCCATAATGTTCTTTCATCCATGCCGCCAGCGCGATCAGCTTCGCCTCGATCTCTACACTGTTTCTGGAAATATCTTCGATCTCCTTGACTTTGGAAAGATCATAGTCGCAAGTCTCTGAAATTCCTACACATAGCCTTTCGTCTGCCGGTTGCCTTTCCCAAACGGAATCACAACCTCCATTCCCACATTCAGCTCTTCTTTTAACCACTCCGGAATTCGATATTGAAAGATCCGATCCAGTTTTTCATGTTTTATATCTACAATAATATCTGCAAACAATCCATTTCCCCTGCTTATTTTTTCTGTTCCTCTTCCAGTTCTGTTAAGATCTCCGCAATCAGAACCCGCTCATCCATCGGATGCTTCACACCTTCGATCTCCTGGTAATCTTCATGCCCTTTTCCTGCAAGCACGATCACATCCCCGGTCTGCCCGTGTGTGATCGCATAACGGATGGCTTCTTTCCTGTCTATGATTTCCACATACGCTCCGTCCGTCTTTTCGATTCCCACTTTGATGTCATCGATGATCGCCTGCGGCTCTTCAAATCTCGGATTATCGGAAGTGATGATCGTCAGATCTGCCAGACGGCCGGACACTTCTCCCATCTCAAAGCGTCGGTCTCTGGAACGGTTTCCACCGCATCCGAACAGACATACCAGACGTTTTGGATGATATTCTTTTAACGTGGTCAAAAGACTCTCCAGACTCATGGCATTGTGTGCATAGTCGATCATCAGAGTGAATTCATCAGACACTTTCACCATCTCGATTCTGCCCTTAACCTTCGCCTTTTTCAAAGCCGCCTGAATGTGCTCTTTCGGCACATCAAAGTGTCTGCACACTGCAATCGCTGTCAGTGAATTGTAAACACTGAATGTTCCCGGTACATCAATCTCCACATCAAAATCCATGACTCCTGCCACATGATATGCCACACCGAGATATCCCGGTCTGGACACCAGATTTACATCTTCAGCCCGCAGATCCGCCTCTTTGCAGAAACCAAATGTCTCCACTTTACATGTAGCATTTTTAAATACATCCTTAAAATACCGGTCATCTGCATTGGCAATTCCAAGCCTGCACTGCTGGAACAATAATCCTTTGCATCTTTTATAATCTTCAAAATCCTTGTGTTCATTCGGTCCGATATGATCTTTTCCAAGATTTGTGAAAATCCCGATTTCAAACGGAATCCCTGCTGTCCGGTGCAGCATCAGCCCCTGGGATGACACCTCCATGACCACGCTGTCACAGCCGGCTTCCACCATTTTTGCAAAATACTGATGAATGGTATAAGATTCCGGCGTCGTATTCGCTGCCGGGATCACTTCCTCTCCGATAATGGCCTCAATGGTTCCGATCAGCCCTACTTTATGTCCGACTCCCTCCAGAATGGATTTGATCATATAGGTTGTGGTCGTCTTTCCCTTTGTCCCTGTAATTCCAATAATGTGCAGCTTCTCTGCCGGATAGCCGAAATAAGCGGCAGAAGCAAGTGCGAGTGCGTACCTTGTGTCTTCTACACGGATCACTGTCATTCCCTCCGGTGCCTCTACATCCTGCTGCACGATCACGGCTTTTGCTCCTTTTTTTGCCACATCTGCTACATACTGATGTCCGTCTGAGACGGCGCCGCTGATGCACACAAACACAGAGCCTTCTTCTACCTTACGGGAATCGTTGATCAATGTTGTAATTTCGATCTTGTCACTCCCCTGTACTACTTCATATTCCAAACGTTCCAATAACTGTTTTAAAATCATAACTGTTCCTCCTGATCAAAGAGATTTTCATTTCTGCATACATTCTATAGGATACCATAAAACAATCTCAGTTGCAAAAGCTGATAGAAAAAAGAGCTGGAATCTGCTCACAACCGCAGTTTTCAGCTCTCTTGCCTTTTATTATTTTTCCGCCATATGCACAGTCAGCTGATTGAACGGTATCTCAATACCTTCTTCATCAAATATCAGCTTGATTTCTTCCAGAAGTCTCCATCTTGTACTCCAGTACTCCTCTGTCTTCACCCATGCGCGCATTCCCAGTATAACAGAACTGTCAGCCAGAGAATCGACAAACACCTTGATATCCTCGTCCTGAATAATGGAATCATCCTGTTTTAACAGCGTTTCGATCAGATCTTTTGCTTTTTTCAGATCTGCATCATAGGCGATCCCTACTTTTAAATCCAACTGCCGTTCCGGTCTTGCCGTAACATTCGTCAGACTGCTGTTGGAAAGCGTTCCATTTGGAATCACGATCGTCTTATTATCTACCGTTGTCAGCTTTGTATAGAAGATCTGGATGACTTTTACCGTTCCTTCTGTTCCATCATTGGCAACAATGATGTAGTCACCTACTACAAACGGTTTCAAAAGCAGGATCAGTACGCCTCCCGCAAAGTTCGAAAGACTCCCCTGCAGCGCGAGACCGATTGCCACACCTCCGGATGCGATCAGCGCCGCAACCGAGGATGTCTCAATTCCAAAATTGTTGCGATCATAAACAAAAGCAGTGCATACAGACCAAATTTCAAAAATGATTCAACAAACTGGATCACTCCTGTATCCGCATTGGCCCGCTGCATGGAATGCTTCACCATCTTCTGGATTCCGTGAATCACAGCTCTTCCGATAAAGAAAAATACGATTGCAAGCACAACCTTGATTCCGAAAGAGATCAAGGTTGGGATCTGATCCTCAAACCACTGTACAAACCGGTTCACATCTTTTGCCACTTCTTCCGGGGACTGTACTACATCCTGGATTTCCTCTGTTGCTAAAAATATCACTCTTACACCTCCTGATCTAATGCCAGAAACGCACAGAGATTTCCTCTGGCATCTCCTGCCTGTCTGTGAGAATACAGAATCTCACTGTTACAATGCGTACACAGATTGGTCACTGCAATATGCTCCGGCAAAATCCCTGCCTCACGAAAGATCAGCTCATTTGCTTTCCACAGATTCAGCTGGTACTTCTGATTTTCTTTTTGATAAAACAACGCATCCCAGCAGTCTTCCGGAAAATTCTTCCGAAACTGCCGGATCACATCTTCACTGACCTCATAGCAGTCCTGACAGATCGACGGTCCGACCGCTGCGAGAATATCCTCCGGTCTGCTTTTAAATTCTCTGCACATCGTTTCCACAGTCACTTTTCCGATCTTCCCTACGGTTCCTCTCCATCCGGAATGACTCAGTCCGATCACTTTCTTTACCGGGTCCACAAAATACAAAGGAACACAGTCCGCATAAAATGTTACCAGACAAATTCCCGGAATGTCAGTCACCAGACCATCTACATCCGAGTAGGTCCTAGGTTTTACGATCCCGCATCCCCTGTCCGCTTCCGTCACTACCCGCACATTGATCGTATGTGTCTGGTGAGTAAACACCATATCCTCACATCGGATTCCCATCGCTGATCCGATCCTTCGGAAATTTTCACGAACAGCCTCTTCTTCATCCCCTCTTGTGAAACTTAAATTCAATGAAGAAAAACAGCCTTTGCTGACGCCTCCTATCCTTGTAGAAAATCCATGCTTTACAATCCCTGTCTCTCGAAACATCGGATATTCCAGGTATGGTGGTTCTGTATATTGTTCCTGAAAAATCTGTTCTTCATTCTTATAACGAAGTCCTAATCCCATTTTTTCCACTCCCCTTTTTATATTCTATGCCCCCTCAAAGGCATTTTCAATGTGACACACCTCGTTCCCCTCTATTGCAACTACATCAAACCTTGCCGCAGCATCGGGTATTTTATGTGCCGCCACATATTGCTGAGCGCATCGGTACAATCGTTTCTGCTTTTTTGTATCCACTGCTTCCAGCGCACTGCCCGCACTTTTTGTTCGCCGGTATTTCACTTCACAGAATACCAAATACTCCCTGTCCCTGGCAATCAGATCGATCTCCCCTGCCCGACACCTGTAGTTATACTCCAGGATCTGAAATCCCTTCTTTTCTAAAAATCTGCCGGCAATCTGCTCATAGGCAGTGCCGACAGCTCTGTTGTTTTGTTTCATCCTTTTCACACTGCGCCCGGAAAACACCACATTTTTCAGACAAAATTTTTAATAAAGGTACGGCGGTGAATCGGCGTCGGTCCAAGTTTCCGAAGTGCTGCGATATGCGCTGCCGAGCCATATCCCTTATTGTCAGCAAACCCGTATCCCGCAAGTACCTGATCATACTCTTCCATCAGACGGTCTCTTGTTACTTTCGCAATTACACTTGCGGCCGCAATTGAAACACTTTTTGCATCTCCTTTGATGATCGGCACCTGTGGAATCACAACCTCCGGGATCGTGACTGCATCATTTAAAAGAACCTCCGGTTCTACAGACAGCTGACCGATTGCCTGACGCATCGCTTCATAGGTTGCCTGAAGAATATTGATCTCATCAATTCGCGCCGGTCCCGCCATTCCGATCCCAATTGCAATTGCTTTTTCCTGTATCTCATCATACAGCTCTTCTCTTCGCTTTGCCGAGAGCTTTTTGGAATCATTCAAATATAGAATCTCGCGTCTTTCGGGAGAATTACCGCCGCTGCCACAACCGGACCTGCCAGTGGTCCTCTTCCAACCTCATCAATTCCGCAGATATAGTCACAATGACTATACTTTTCTTCATACTGCCGCATCTGCTTTAAACGAAGTCTTTCATTTGCAAGCTTTTCGTCCTGCTTCTGATATTTCTGAATGAGCTTTTGCACTCCCATCCTTGTATCATACGCATACATCTCATACAATTCTGCTCTTGAACCCCGGCACGCTTCAAACTCTGTTCTGATCTCACTGATACTTTTCATTTCTTTTCCTCAATCTACTTCCTCTTAATCGTGCCGGATAAACCCAATGTCACTAAACGGCCAGATCCTCACCCAGGCTCGCCCGATCAGATCCTTCCTGTGCAGCACGCCTACACTCGGATCCCTGCTGTCAGAACTGTGATTTCGATTGTCACCCAGAACAAAATATTCATCGTCTCCCAGTGTGATCGATTCTGCTGCAATCCCCGGATCCAGCATCACTTCTTTTCCATAATGTTCATCCGCCAGCAGTTCTCCATTGATATAGACCTCTCCGTCTATAATCTGGACAGTTTCTCCCGGCAGTCCGATGATCCGTTTGATATAATATGTATTTTCCTTATATTGATAAGGGAATACGATAATCTCATACCGCTCAGGTTCCCTGAAACGATAACTGATCTTGTCTACGATCAGATTGTCTCCATGTTGCAGTGTCGGTTCCATAGAATGTCCGCTGACTTCTGTCCGCTGTCCCACATACGTAATCAGAACATATACCGCAGCCAGCAAAATTGCAATATACACGAGCCATCCTAAAATTTCTTTGAAAATACTTCTATCCTGATCTTTCTCTTTCATGCTACGACTGCCCCCTCTTTACTCTCCGTCTGTCTCTTCATAATCCTGAGGGAATTCCAGAGTAATTCTTCCAATTCTTCCATTTCTAAAATCATCTAACAACAGCCTTGCCGCCTTTTCCATATCCAGCTCACTGCCTCGTACCAGACAATGCCTGTTCTTCGCAATTTCTTCCAGACACGCATAAATATCCTGTGACTCACTCACATCATATTTTTCCTGCAATACACCCGGATAACTCTGTACCAGAAACCGGATCAGCTCGCCTCCCAGCTCTTCTGTATTGAGAATCTCATCTTTAATAGAACCGATAAATGCCAGCCGAAGTCCCACGGTCTGGTCTTCAAACTTCGGCCAGAGAATACCCGGCGTATCTAAAAGCTCTACATTTTTATTTAAACGGATCCACTGTTTTCCTTTTGTCACTCCCGGCTTATTCCCGGTCTTGGCACAGGCTTTTCCTGCCAGTGCATTGATAAACGTTGATTTTCCTACATTCGGAATCCCAACGACCATTGCACGCACCGGGCGGTTTAAGATCCCGCGCTTTCTGTCTCTTTCCATCTTCTCTTTACAGGCTTCCTGGATCACGCCCTGGATCGACTTGATCCCCCCGCCTTTCTTTGAATTAACCTTGACTACAGAATATCCTTTCTTCTTAAAATACTCTGCCCATGCATCATTCCACTTTTCTTCTGCCAGATCGGCTTTATTCAAAAGAATAAGACGTGCTTTATTTTTTCCGAGCTCATCAATGTCCGGATTCCGGCTGCTGACCGGCAGCCTTGCATCCACCAGTTCGATCACCAGATCGATCAGTTTGATATTCTCCTGCATCATCCGTTTTGCCTTTGTCATATGTCCCGGATACCACTGAAAATGCATATTGTCCCTCCTCACTATTTTACAAATCCAAAATTACTGCCCACACTCGTATCAAACCATATCTTCCCGTAAATTTCCGAACGTTTTACATTTCCGATATCAGCCATCCTGCTGTCATCGCTGCTGGACGCCTGATCTCCCAGTACAAAATACTCATTCTCACCAAGTGTGATCTCATCCTGGGCAACTCCCGGCTTTTCAATTTCGGACACAAAGATATCTTTTTTCTGTTCTTTTCCGTTAATATATACTTTTCCATCCTTGATCTGAACCGTCTCTCCCGGCAGTCCCACGATCCTTTTGATATAATAATGTGCATTTTCTCTGCCATTTGGCTTAAACGCAATAATGTCTCCTCTTTTCGGAGTCATGGCATTATACACCAGACGGTTTACCAGAACAACATCTCCGTTTTTTAATTCCGGCCGCATCGAATCACCTGCATTGCTCACTCGCTGTCCAAAATAAAATACCAGTATAAATGCAAGTGCACAGACGACTGCAATCTCTGCGATCCAGAGCGCAACTGCTTTTTTGTTCCAATGGATCTTTTCACTCAGAAAATGCAGTTTTGCCTTGTGTGGCGCTCTTTTTCGCCTTTTTCGAAACTTTAAGTGCCGCATACATTCTCCTTATAACAGAAAAGGGACAATCTACACTTCTGTAATTGTCCCTCTCATCATTCCTACTATTTTACTAATTCTTTAACCTTAGCTGCTTTACCGATACGTGATCTTAAGTAGTTCAGTTTTGCTCTTCTTACTTTACCTCTGCGAACAACTTCCACTTTCTCAACGTGTGGAGAGTGGATTGGCCATGTTTTTTCAACACCGATTCCGTTAGAGAATTTTCTTACTGTGAAAGTAGCTCTTACTCCGCCACCCTGTTTTTTCAGAACTGTTCCTTCGAAAACCTGGATTCTTTCACGGTTACCCTCTTTAATCTTAGCGTATACTTTTACAGTATCACCAACGTTAAACTCAGGTGCATTTTCTTTCATCTGCTCAGCTTCGATTTTTCTGATAATTTCGTTCATTGTGTTCCTCCTTCATCTTGGACGTTCTTAATACCACTTCGGTACCAGAGGACCATCTCTTCTTTTCACAACTGTTGTATTCTATCATATTTTGTAAATAGTTTCAAGTATTTTCCTCATCTTTTGCCAAAAGTTCCTGCAAAAACTTCATTTCTTTCTTATCCAGAACTCCGCTTTTCATGCACTTTTCCAAAAGATCCGGTCTTCTCTCTTTTGTCCGGATGATCGACTGCTCTCTTCTCCACTTTTCAATATTGGCGTGATGTCCGGACAGAAGAATCGGCGGAACTTTTTTCCCATGCCATTCCTCGGGTCTCGAATACTGTGGATATTCCAGCAGATCATCCTGAAAAGATTCAAATTCTGCGGATACATCATTGTGCAGCACACCCGGGATCAGACGGGAAATCGCATCCACCATGACCATGGCCGGCAATTCTCCGCCTGTGAGCACATAATCTCCGATAGAAACATAATCTGTCACAATTTCCTCCAGAACACGTTCATCGATTCCTTCATAGTGCCCGCAGAGCAGCACCAGTTCTTCTTCTTTTGCCAGCTCTTCTGCCATAGTCTGGGAAAAGGTCGCTCCCTGTGGAGAAAGATACACGACACGCGGCTTCTTTTTCACTTTTTCTGCGATCGCCTCATATGCCTGATAAACAGGTTCTGCCTGCATCAGCATACCTGCTCCGCCTCCATATGGATAATCATCCACGCTTTGATGTTTGTTAAACGCATAATCCCGGATATTGACCGCCTCAATGGAAAGCAGTCCGTTGTTTACCGCCCTTCCGATGATACTGGTACCCAGTCCCTGCATGACCATGTCCGGAAATAATGTCAAAATATGAAAATTCATCGTATCTGCCCTGCACTTTCTTTCATTGAAATCATTGATCCAGCAATCCGTTCAGCAGATGCACCTGCATTTTCTGCGCTTTTACATCCACGGAAAGAATACACTGGCGGATTGCCGGGATCAGCACTTCCCCATGTGTTTTTGACTCTACAAGATACACTTCATTCGCCCCGGTTTCGATCACATCTTTTAATGTCCCGAAAAGTTCCTCGGGATTCTCATCCGTGTAAACTTCCATCCCGATCAGATCAGCAATAAAATATTCGTCTTCCTCCAGTGCAACTGCATCCTCACGGCTAACAAAAAGAGAACAGCCTTTGTACTGTTCGATATCATTGATGTTGTCAATCCCTTTGAATTTCACGATGACAAACTGTTTAAAAAATTTCACTCCCTGGACTTCCAGCGAAAGCTTCTCTTTCTTTGTCTCCAGAATCACTTTTTTTGAGCTTTTTAAACCTGTTTGGATCATCCGTGGTCGGAAATACTTTGACTTCCCCGCGGATTCCATGTGTGGATGAGATCACACCTACCTGTAAAAACTGTTCCATGCTCTTCTCCTATCCTCTCTGCGAAAAAGAAAGGGGGCAGCTGCTTTGATCCAAAGCCTGTCCCCTTTTTGTCAAGTTACTGTATGATATCAACAACAACTTTCTTATCTTCCTTTGCCGCTGCTGCTTTTACAACAGAACGGATCGCTTTTGCAATGCGCCCCTGTTTTCCGATCACTTTTCCCATGTCACTGTCAGCGACACGTACTTCAATAACCGTAGTTCTGCCGTCCTGTCTCTCAGAAACTGCAACGCTGTCCGGATCGTCTACTAATGCTTTCGCAATCACTTCAACTAACTCTTTCATTTACGCGCACCTCCGCGAAACAGCTTATTTTTCGATTCCAGCTGCCTTAAAGATCTTTCCTACAACTTCTGTAGGCTGAGCTCCGTTGTTCAGCCATTTTTTAGCTGCTTCTTCATCTACTTTGAATACGCTTGGGTTCTGATTTGGATCGTATGTTCCGATCTCCTCAATGAACTTTCCATCTCTTGGTGCTCTCGCATCCGCTACAACGATTCTATAGAAAGGAGCTTTCTTCTGTCCCATTCTTTTTAATCTGATTTTTACTGCCATTTCTTTCACCTCTTCTTAATATTTTTCTTTTTTGTTATCTATGTGCTAAAAAGGAAGCTTAAATCTGCCTTTTTTACCACCTTTACCCATCAGTCCCGGAAGTCGCTTCATCAGTTTTCTGGATTCGTTAAACTGCTTTACCATACGGTTGACTTCGGAAATATCTACACCAGCGCCTCTTGCAATACGGTGTTTTCTGGATGGATTCAAAAGATCCGGGTTCTGTCTTTCCTCTACTGTCATTGACTGGATCATGGCCTCCATCCTTGCCATCTTCTTTTCATTTTCTTCGGAGTCAAGTTCCGGCATCTTTGCCCCCATGCCTCCGAGTCCCGGCATCATACCGAGAACACTGGATAATCCGCCCATTTTCTTCATCTGGTTCATACTTTCCAGATAATCTTCAAAATCAAACTGGGCTTTTTTCATCTTCTCTGCCATCTGCTGTGCTTTCTCTTCATCCAGCTCAGCCCCGGCTTTCTCGATCAGTGTCAGAACATCTCCCATTCCAAGAATACGGGATGCCATTCGATCCGGATAGAACTGCTCCAGATCTGAGAGCTTCTCTCCCATACCTACATAAAGAATCGGGCATCCGGTCACTGCCTTGATCGAGAGTGCAGCACCACCTCTTGTATCACCGTCAAGTTTTGTCACGATCACACCATCAATTCCAATCTTGTCATTGAAACTTCCGGCCACATTGACCGCATCCTGTCCGGTCATCGCATCCACAACTAAAATCGTCTGATGCACATCCACTGTTCCTTTGATCTCCTGAAGCTCTGCCATCATATCTTCATCAATGTGAAGACGTCCCGCTGTATCCAGGATCACGATGTTATTTCCATTCTTGCGCGCATGCTCAAGCGCCGCTTTTGCGATGTCAGCAGGCTTGTTTTTATCTCCCATGGAGAATACTTCCACGCCCTGCTTCTCTCCGTTGATCTGCAGCTGTTTAATCGCTGCCGGACGATACACATCACACGCAACAAGCAGTGGTTTCTTGCCTTTCAGCTTGTACTTGCCTGCCAGCTTTGCAGTAGTCGTGGTCTTACCTGCACCCTGAAGTCCTGCCATCATGATCACCGTGATTGCACTTCCCGGCTGCAATTTGATCTCCGTCGTCTCAGAACCCATCAGATTTACAAGTTCTTCATTTACGATTTTGATCACCATCTGTCCCGGATTCAGTCCGTTCATCACATCCTGTCCGACTGCTCGCTCCTGCACATCTTTTACAAACTTCTTTACGACTTTAAAGTTTACATCCGCCTCCAGAAGTGCCATCTTCACTTCTTTCAGTGCCGCCTTTACATCATCTTCCGTCAGACGACCTTTGCTTCGGAGATTCTTAAATACGTTTTGAAGTTTTTCTGTTAAACTGTCAAATGCCATGCTATAACTCCTCTATAATTGTATCCGATATCTTCCGGATCTTCTCTATCATCTCTTGCGGTTTCTGATTTCCGGCACTGGATTCATAAGCATCCAGCACACTGTCGATCTCGTGAACCTTCTCCTTGATAGAAAGAAATTTTTCTACCAGATGCAGCTTCTCCTCATAGCCTTCCAGAGCCTTCTGACACCGCTTGATCAGGTCATGCACTCCCTGGCGGCTGATGCCTGCCTCACCTGCAATCTCACTCAAAGATAAATCTTCCAGTACAAACTGTTCATAAATCTCTTTCTGGTGACTGGTAAGAAGTTCACCGTAAAAGTCGTATAACAATGCCTGTTCTAAAATATCATTCACTCAAATCACCTTTGCTATCATAACTCAAAAAAAAAGAGGTGTCAAGTACTTTTTCTTGACACCTTCTTTCTTTGCCATTCGCGCTTACAAAAGCTCCCCTATATTAAGGAGACCCCACCCGGTTCCTTCTTCGTCCAGCGAAATGCAGGACTCCCTCAGCTTCAGTTTCACTTCTACATTGGTCATGTCCGGATATTCTGACAGCAGACATGCAACCGCACCTGATACGATCGGTGCTGCCATGGATGTGCCGCTTTTCTCCACATAAGCTTTCTTTTCTTTGTCAATTCTGCCACAGCTTATGATCCCAAGTCCCGGCGCCACAAGATCCGGTTTTACAATGCACGTATCGGATGGTCCTCTTCCGGAATATTTCCACCGCTGTCCCATACGTGTCCTGCCCCGCCTGATTTCCTCATAAGCGCCTACTGTGATGATCTTTCTGCTGTCTCCCGGTGAAGCAATACTGCCTCTTTCCGGGCCGTCATTTCCCGCAGACGCCACCACCGCAATTCCTGCATCCCATAGAGATTCCGCACCAAGTATCAGTCGTTTTTTCTGCCTTTGCTCCAGATTCGGCTTTGCTCCTACAGAAATATTGACGACCCGGATGGGATATTTTTTCCGCATAGACAGTACCCAGCGCATTCCTTCCAGAACACTCTCCACACTTCCGTTTCCATCCTGATCCAGTACCTTTGCGATCAGCAAGGAGGCTTTCGGCGCTATTCCCGCGTAGGTTCCGCCGGAAATCCGCCCGTCGCCCGCCAAAATTCCGGCCACATGTGTTCCGTGACCGCTGTCATCATACATCTGCTCCTTTCGATGTACAAAATCTCTGAATTCCAATATCCGTTTTCCAAAATCAGGATGTGCGCAGATGCCGGTATCTAAAACCGCGACGCAGATTCCCTGCCCTAAAGCCCTTCCTCTTTGGATCTCTTCACACCAGTATCCAATGATCTGCTTTGCCTGTTTCATTTATGAACATTCCTTTTTTATCAGAATATTCACTTCTTCTGCCGGATGTGTTTATACCATGATGTGTGCCTTTCCTCCCGCAGTCTTCCCATCCATACGCAGGTCTTATCGTACACTTTCTCGCAAAAGAACTGTACTGCTCCATATTGTAGCTTGCCGGCAGAAAACCTGCATCCAGAGCAGTTGCTGCCCGGAAATGTTTCATTGCTTCCACATGCTTTCCTTTCATTTCCAGAACGATTCCCAGAAGATTATGCGGAACTGCACTGTCCGGATATTTCTGCATGTACTGTGGAATCAACTGTTCACACTCACGGATGCGTCCGCTTTGTACATATTCTCTGATCTGTCTGCAAAACTGCTCCAGTTTCTCTATTCTGTTCTTTCTCTATTTTTTTATCCATTTTTTACGATCTTCATAACCCATCTTCTCCTTCCCTTTTCTAAAAAATAGCACAGGCCAAGTAAAATAAGTATTAAGACCAATTCAACTCCTGTAAAAAATTTATTAAAACAATTTTCTCACACATTTCCCTCATCCACATATTATAGAACTGTAAACAACATTATTGGAGGATTTAAAATGAGTGAATTAAGTGCAACAAACTGCGGATGTGGATGCGAATCAAATTTTGGCGGGAACTCCTGTATTTGGATCATTCTCCTGCTTCTGTGCTGCGGCGGATGTGGCAATGGATGGAGCAACGGTAACGGATGCGGCAATGACAGCTGTCTGTGGATCATCCTTCTTCTGATCTTCTGCGGCGGATGCGGCAATGGATTCGGAAACAACGGATGTGGATGCAGCAATAACGGATGCGGATGCTAATCTGCCTTTGAACACAAAACTCCCCGGCGATCTGCCGGGGAATTTTTAATGCCCGGCTTTTTCCGACCGGATCTTTTCTCTGTCTTTCTTTTCCTTCTCTTTGTCCAACCTGTTTTTCAACATGCAGTTTCATCAATCTCGTATACCGCATTTCCGTCAATGATCAGTTTTCGTTTCATAAAAATCCTCTTTTCTTTTTCTTCCTTTCTTTATAGTATGATACCAACTAAAAAAAGTCATTCAGGTTTTCATTCATTTTCGTGTACTTTTCCACATATATATTTACAACGCTACATACCGGGAGGATTTATGGAAAAGAATCCAAAACACTTTCTGACACCTTTTGATGAACTGACTACTTCCAGACAATTACAGACGATCAAACTTTTGCTGCCCTATCTTCCAACAAACGGCCAACGGATGCTGGGGATTTTCATCCGCCTGAATGAATTGCAGAATGCCATTCATCTCTTTCGGGGATTTCCGGTTTCCCCTTCTTCTGACTCTCTTTCTCCGTCCCGGATTTTAAGTGACCTCTCACCCTATCTTTCCGAAGAAGAATCACAGCAGATGGCGCAGGTAAACCAGCTTCTGCAGATGATGGAGCTTTTTCAGAATATGCCGGCAGACAATCCTGCCGGTTTTTCTCCTGATCTGCTGATGGGAATGTTGAATCCGGAACAAAAAGAAATGTTTCAGACATATGATGCCATGTTTTCCGATACAATGAATCAAATGGATTTTACAACTTCTAAAGGAGGTACTTCACATGAACGAATGGATGAATCATCCAAAAATGCAGAACATGGATCCAATCAAACTGGAACTGATTAAAATGGCCGCTGCACAAACTGCCGGAAAATCCGGAAAAGACCTCGCGCCCATCTTGTTCGCACTAATCACCAATGCAGGAAAGCATAATATTCAGTTCTCGCCGGAAGAAATCACTCTGATTCTGGATCTTCTGAAAGAAGGAAAATCAGATGCCGAAAAAGCGCAGATCGACCGCACCGTCAATATGGCTGCGTCCATGTTAAAGAAGAAGGCATAAAACCTTCTTCTTTTCATTTCATTGCATTCTGTCTCGTCTTCCTGTACAATATTGAACTAGAATCAAATATTCAGGAGGATTTCTATGCAGACTCTCATGCTTACAGTTGAATATGACGGCACCCGGTATGCAGGCTGGAAGGCCGTTCCCAAAAAAGAAAATCTTGATACGGTCTTGGGGAGAATCCATACTGCTCTTGCCAGGCTGCTCAAAGAGGACATACAGTTATTCTGTGCCGCAAAAACAGACCCTGGTGTTCATGCAAGAGGCAGATTCTCAGCTTTCAGACCACTTCTTCCCTGTTGCCTTCTGCTCTAAAGAGCAGTCTGAATCAGGTGCTGCCTCAGGATATCGCCGTTTTAGATGCCAGACAGGTTTCCGAACGTTTTCATGCAGAATTACTCCCCAAACACTGTATCTGGGAGCTTTGCATCAAAACCGGTCCGACTCCTGATGTTTTCCGTCAGAAGTATACTTTATTTCTCCCCGACTTGCCGGATCCCCTGCGAATGCAGGAAGCATTTTCTTTTTTGAAAGGCAGGCATGACGTCCGTTGCTTTTCTCCTGTCAAAAAGAAAAAAGCAGTCATGAGAGAACTCTATTCTCTCCGGATTGAGCATTCCGATGACGAAATGCAGCTTTTCCTGGAAGGCAGTGATTTTCTGCCATTCATGCCCGCAACACTGATGCAGCTGCTGCTCGATATCGGAACGGGCACACTGGATGCCTGTTGTATTCCTTCGATCTTTGCAGGAGAACATTCTTATTCCGGGCATGCTCCTGCACATGCACTGTATCTTCATGATATTGTTTATATTTCAGATAGAAAGGATGATTTTTAATGTCGATTTACTATAGTATCCTCTACTTTTTTGTATATGGCTTTCTGGGATGGTGTACAGAAGTCATATTTGCGGCTTTTAAACAGCATCGTTTTGTAAACCGCGGATTTTTAAACGGACCGATCTGCGATCTACGGGGTTGGCGTTACACTGGTCATCGCATGCCTGGAAGCTTTCCAGTCCAACCTGTTACTTTTGTACATTTCTTCTGTCATACTGGTAACTGTTTTAGAGGGCGTAACCGGATGGGCAATGGACAAGCTGTTCCACAACAAATGGTGGGATTATTCCAAACTGCCTTTCAATATCGGAGGGTATGTCTGCCTTTTATTTTCCTTGATCTGGGGCGTTGCATGCGTTTTCATCGTGTATTTTGTCCACCCGCTGATCCATCAGGTGTTATCCCTGATTCCGCACACAGTCGGAATTGCTTTGATCGCAATCCTTGGCATTGCTCTGCTTTCCGATATGATCGTAACCACTTCTGCAATCGTGAAGTTCAATCAATATCTGGAACTGCTGAAGCATATCACCGACGAATTACACGCAATTTCCAATCAGATCGGAGCAGAGCTTTATCAGAATGTAATGCACGTACTGGATATGCAGGAAAGTTCCAGACAAAAACTGGATGATGTCAAACTGGAAGTATCCGAAGAAATCCGGATGCAGATTGTAGAATTAAAAACAAGAGCCCAGAATCTGGGAGAAAAGGTTCCAAAACCGGCACGCCGTCTCTTAAAGGCATTCCCGAAACTGGAATCCAGAAATTACAAAGCACAGCTGGAATTGTTCCGGCAAAAACTGGAACAGCACCTTGGCAGACATTAATCTATCCTGATAAAACCACGCAGCCCATGCGTCTCCAAACACCATGCTGCTGTCATACCCATACATAAAAACGGGCCGAAGGCGAATGCTGTCTTTTGCCCGTTTCTTTTTTCTGCCAGAAGCCGGATACAATAAATCCCTGCCAGAAGGATTGCTGCCGCACTTCCCATAACGACCAGCTTCACTCCGATTGCCGCCCCGACAGCTGCAACAAACTTGATATCACCGCCGCCAAAGCTTCCCGGAACAAAAAACAAAAGGCATGCCATCGGGACACTTACCGCAAACATCCCTAGTATCCTCTCCTGCCAGGAAACCGAAGAATCCACCAGTGCCAGCAGTACTGCCACCAGAAGAATCCCTGCATTCCATCTGTCCGGAATCTTATGCGTCCGCCAGTCAGAAATGGAAATCACGACAAAGATAAAAATCAGTATCGACTTTAACAGCATCGTCATCATGATTTTCCCGTGTAGTACAACTCGATCGGATCAATCGGATCGATCGGATGTTCTTCCTCCATTTTAACCTTCCGCCCTCTTCGTTTTATAAGCTCGCCGCCTTTATTATAAAGCCAGAATGAATACACCAGAACTTTATTCACCTTTCCGATCCTGTCCTTTGTTGTCTTTTCATACTGTACGCCACCCACTTCAAAAGGAACTTTCTTGTGGATCATAGAAATCAGCTCTGTCTCACACGTCACAGGCTCCGGCAGAATCGTATAAGCACGTCCCACACACCCGGTCTTGTGAGAATCACTTCCACCGGTCGTCACCTTTTTATATTTTGCCGCCAGCCTTGCCGCCCCTGTATTTGATGCTACAGATTCACAGCAGTTATAAGCTTCAATAAAATCAAACCGTTTCATGATTTCCGGCGACTGATAAAATTTCTTTGTATTGGCGATACTCATATACTTTTCTCCGCACGGATGTGCCGGTCCAAGCACACCTCCGTTTCGATGCACCAGATCGATCAGAAGCGATACCGGCATTCCCCGCATCTCTAAAAGCCGCATCTTCACGCCTTCCGGCATGATCACCAGAATGTGCCCTGCATCTCTTGTATCATATTCAATCCCTTTTAATACCACAAAAGCAGTGTGAACCTTTCCTTTCATGTGGTTTTTCCAGTATCGATATCCGTTGTATGTGTTATGGTCTGTAATCACCATTCCCTGAAATCCCTTCTTTTTAAGGAGTGTGATGTAATCCTCCAGACTCACCTTACTGTCAATCGATCCCTCTTTCACATGGCAATGCATATCAATTTTCATAGATAAGCCTCCTTTTTGTCTCTGCATTTTACTTACGCACAGGCTTTCGTCTCTTTTTTCTATTATACCGCGTTTCCATCCCTCTTACAAGAAAGTCCATCAAAAACACACTCTTCCCAATGCTTTCCACATTGGAAAAAGTGCGTCTGTGTTACTTATCTTCGTCATCCTGATCCGAAAGATCAATCTCCACGATTTCTACATCATCATCCTCATCGTCCCAGAACTCATCCAGATCTTCATCAAAATCTTCATCCAGATCCTTATCCAAATCCTCATCTTCTGTAACAATCTCTTTTGTCACGATCAGATCTTCTTTCATCACTTCTTCGTCTTCCTCATCCTCGTCATCGTCTTCAAATTCATCTTCAAATTCCATTTCCAGCTCTTCTGCATGAGGAACAACCGCTGTATGTACTTCTTTCTCTGCCTGCTTTTCTTCTTTAAACTCTTCATCCTGGAATTCTTCGTCCAGAAGAGCTCTGGCTTTATCCACTTCATTCTCTGTGGAATTCTGTTCGCGAATCTCCGCAGCTTTTTTCAGATGCAGTTTTTGACGCTTTCCGGATTCCATCAGAAACTGTGCCAGAATTCCAAGGACTGCCAGCACCGCAAATGCCAGCGTGACCATCCAACGCTCTAATTCAACTCCTGCATGCCCCAGCAAAACAGTTCCCGCCTGACTGATGCATACAGCACCGGTCACTCCTGTAAGAAGCATCAGAACCGGAACAAAAAGCTTAATCGTCAACAACGCAAATACCAGACCAATTCCAACACACACCAGCAGCCAGATCAGATTCGCCGGCCGGAGCCAGTATATACTTAGTGCTGCTCCAAGTACAAAGGCAGTCACAAACATTCCTGCCCGCTTCAAAATTGCAAACACGATTGCCAGAATAATCCCTGCCGCAAGACCAATGATCCCGCTCAGTGTTTCATCTGACGTAATCTGCATCGCCACAGCCGCAGCTGCTCCTGTTCCAATCACAAAACCTGTCAGAAATGACCAGAATCTTGCCAGCTTCAATCCAAAGAAACAGCTCAGAATTCCCAGTAATACCGTAATTCCAAGCGAAATAAGCACAATCTCTGCCAGCTTGTCTGCCATTCCAAGCCGCTCTAATGCGGTCGGCAAAACTTCCTTTTCCTGCAGCCATCTTCCTATTTCATTTATCATATCCATTGTACCTCTCCCTTATTATCTGAATCTGTCAATAGCAACCTATATTTTACCAACTTTTTCAGAAAGATACAACAGAAAGATGGATGCAAATCTTTTATTTTGATTCACATCCATCTTTACATTGTTGGCTCAATCACCTTTTCTACCTCTCTTCACTTATTAATAAGTCCTGTTTTTAAGATTTACTGTCCTGGCGGTCTGTACCTTCCTTTCTTAAATGATTCTCATTTTCTCGCTTCCTCGATAACCCTGCCCCTCAAATGAATTTTACTTCTCTCGTAACTTTCTCGTCATTACGATAATTTCTTCATTTTCACCGGTTATCTTTCCTCGCTTCAAATGAGTGTTTGTTTCATCTGTTTTATTTGTTGACTTTATATTAGCACTCTTTTTTAATATTGTCAATATTATTTTTAGTTTTTATATATTTTATTTTATAATTATCTGTCTTTTCATCTCTCTTTGTTTATTTTACAGTTTTATTGTTTTATGTAAAAACCAAAAGGCCGTATACCAGTGCTTTTTCTGATATACGGTCTTTGTCTTAAAAATTCTTCATCATATTCTGGATCACTGTCTCCCGCAGCTTTCCTTCCTCTGTATTTCCTGACTGATGATCTGCAAACCTTGCTTCTACATACAGATAATCCGCAAGTCTGTTCACATACTGCATCGCTTTTGCATCTGCCCGTAATTCTGTGCCACTTTGCGAAATCTCCGCTCTGCCTTCTCGTCACAGACCGTGCAATATCCAGTCTTGCAGAAAGTTCACATCCTCCGTACAAAACAAAGTCCTTGACTCTCGGAAACGCAGCTTCCAGCTCATCGATCTGTTCTTCCAGATGCACAGTCTCTTCTGCGCTCATGCGGTAATCCAGATTTCTCGGATCTGCACTGCTGCCATGATCTTCATCAATGTTCTCTGAATCTCTGCCAGATTCGTCTTCAGATGACCCTCTGAAAGCACTTTTGCATGTCCGATATAACTATTCAGTTCATCGATCGTCCCAATCAGCTCGATCCGATCGTCTGCTTTCGAAACACTCATCCCATTTGCAAGAGAGGTATTTCCGCCATCACCTTTTTTGGTATATACTTTCATTTGCACATTTCCTTTCCCGGAACATTTTCGCTATTTAAAGGGCTGTTTTTTGATCGCACGGGCACTGTTTGCTCCCACTTTTCTGCACTGCTCTTTTGTCGGAGACAGATATGCCTCGATATTGCGCCCTTTCTCAAGCCCCCGCATTTTCAGACAGACGGCCGTTCCAAAAATCCCGATTCCGGATCCCAGCATGGAATCCCGTGCCGCTTTATAGGAAAGCTTTTCCATACATTCATCCGGAAACTCTGTAATCTCATAAAACACACCCTCTTCTTCCACTCCTGCACAGACTTCCCGCAAAATTGCTTCATCTGCCAGATGTGTATATATAAAGATTGAAGGTTTCTTCACTATCATCGCTGTTCTCCTATATATGAAAGTACCAGCTGTTGCAACTGCATTTCGCGGACCTTCCTCTCCCCGGATATTTCCACGTCCGCACACGATCCGAAATTCTGAAAGTTCTTCCATCAGCATTTCCGGAATCTCAAAATCCTCCGCAGACCCGCCGACTAAAACAACATTCGAAATATGTTTCAGATCCTGCCCTGGTGCCACTTTCTTCAATGCACGAAATGCATTGGTCACAAACACTTTACGTTTTGCCTCTCTTCGCACCTGCACAATCTTCTCCATCGGGATATCCTGTTCCAGCCGAATCATTCCATCCTCCGTAAGAAGGACCACTCTTCCGTAAAACCTCGGATCAATGGACTGCTCCACAAATGTCATCTGTCCGTTTTCCATCCGCATATGGAACAGACTTTCCACTTTGGCAAGCGGGTACTTTTTAATCTGCTCTGCCATGTGCCGGTCTCCCAGACCAAGCTCTGTCTCGATCAGCATGGACACAAGCTCTCCCGCACCTGCCTGATGCGTCATAGATACCTTTCCATCCTCGGAAATCACCGCTGCATCCGTAGAACCGCCGCCCATATCCAGAATTGCAAGCGGAAGGCTTGTTCCGGGAGTCGTCAGGGCTCCGAGACTGGCCATAACCGCTTCCACGCCTGCCACCATCACATTTACACCCAGTTCTATCCGTAATTGTTCTGCAATCTTCTGCATCGGAAGATGCCTCGTCTTTACCATCGCCGCGATTCCGACCGCTTTCTCAAGACAGGTCTCTCCTGCCAGGGCACCGGAAATCCGAACCGGTGCCATCGTATCCACTGCCAGAATATCAGTAATATGAATCTCTCTCTTCGCAGTCTCATCCAGATTTCCATTCCCTGTTTGATCCTTGAGAACATATTGCCCACATTGGTGTCATGCTCTCCTTCCATATCGTAGATCGTACCGGCATCCGAAACTACCTGCATAATCTTCTCGGCACCTTCATCCAGATCAACAACTGCGTCCTGATCTGCATGGAGACAGATTTTTCCTGCGGGAAGAAGATTCTCCCGGATATTGCCGCCCGGTGTTTTTAAAACGACCGCACTTCGCTTTCCGATCAGACTTTTCGCAATCGGCGTGATCATCCGGGTCTGCTCTGCATCCAGTCCGAGCAGCGTTGCAATCCCGTACGGGTTGGAAAGCATACGGATTGTCTGTCCCGGAAGCGCCACTTCGATCGCTGCCAGAACATCATCCGGAAGCTTTTGAATCCCCGCCACCTCATCAATGATCGGCACTTTTTCTTCCAGACGATTCTCCACAAGAACCGCCTCATCTGCCTGCAGGATCACACCTGTGATCGTCAGCCGCTTCCTCTCTCTGTTGATAACTTCTGCGATCTCCTCATAGGATGCGGCTGCTTTTGCAAATACAATATACGGCGTTCCCGGCACGCTTCCCGGATTCGCTCAAAATCCAGCGTTTTTCCGACTGCCTGCCCTGCACCTGCAGGGGTAGACGGGTTATGTCCGATCATGGAAGAATCTGTAATGATCGTCTCTGTAAGCGTCTCCATTGCTGTATCTCCGATAACAGGCGCGGCTTCATTCAGGCGGATCAGGGAAAGCGCTTCCGTCTCCATCCCAATCTTTCCCATAGCTTCTTTCAATGCTGCCCGTATCCCATGCACATTGGCAATGGTCCCCTTCGTTCCTGTCGTCTTACAGGAAGCACTGCTTAAGAAATGGACCTGCGCTCCCCCGACTTCTCCGATACAGACTTCTGTTGTAGAATTTCCAATATCAACTCCGGCAATATATGTCAAAGCAGGATCCCTCTTTTCTCATAAACCTCTGCCGCTTCCATTACAAGGCGCGCACAGTTTTTTGCATTGTATTTTTCCAACAGCTCCTGTGCCATTAAAACCAGTTCCAGCTTTGTGGAACGATTCGGACGAAGCTTATCGTACATCTTTAAAATCACATCATCCGGAACATCTACCAGTTCTGCAGCACGTTCAAAATTCTTTTCCATCGGATCATTGCCGTTTTCTTTTGCCACCTGTCCCTGTGCATGAAGCATTTCTTTTGAAATCTTAATGTCATCCGGGGCAATCTGGTTTCTCATCACTGCATCCAGCGTGATCTCATCCAGTTTTTTTCCTGTCTTGGATGCGATCTGTTCTCTTTCGTGTTCACCTAACGGGTACTGCATTTATCTTTCCTCCCATTCAACAATTCCAACTTCCGGATCCAGCTGCTCTGTCTCCGCAATGTGCATCAACGCTGCCTTCACCTGATATTTTGGTCTGGACATCGGATCATTTGTACATGGAATCGGCACTACCTGCTCACCCTTTACATATTTGGCAGCATTCTGTCCGATCTGACGGTAAGTCTCCAGATTCATCAGAGGCGCCTGCGGAAACAATTCCAGATTGGAAAGCGGATAAAGGTCTCTCTGATGGATCACGGTTGTCCCTTTCGACTGGATGCCGATCCCGATTCCGGAACCAGAAAGCTTTGCCGCTTCCAATGCCATAAAACAGACATCGGATGTATCCAGTATTTTGACCACTCTCGGATCATTCCTTCCTCTTCAATCCCCGCTTTCACATTTTTCAGAACATCTTCCAGCAAAATACCGCAGATGGTTCTTTTAATCTCTTTCTGGAATGCAGCTCCTACTCCGATCACAACTTCCTTTGGATCTGTCCCCTGCTTCGCCCGCGGATAATCTCTGTAGGATGTCTTTTCTTCATTGATCCTGTCCCGCCCTGCCATAGAAGGCACCTCGGAAGATGTATGTGATCCAGTCTCCTGCCCCATCTCCGAAAGAACGGCATTGGTTATCTGTTTAATTAACTCTTCACTAATCTGCATGCTCCTGCCTCCTATATATCCTGTGGGTTGATGATGTGCGGAATCTTCTTGATCTCTTCCCAGCGCTCTCCCTGTACCCGGTATCCGGTTCCAGGTCCCATATAGTCATTCGGTGTATTGATGCCGGACAATACATGGAAGTCTTTGTCCAAAATTGCTGCTGTCTGCATGTAATCTCCGACCACACGCTGCTTTAACATACTCAACACACTCTCTGCCACATCCACAAATCCCGTCTCTGCCAGCGCTTTTACGACATCGATTCCCGTGATGCCGCGTTTTAATACATCCTCAGCCGCCATCAGATCCGCGGTCACATCCCGATCCAGTGTATCTTTGCTTCCATGTGCGTAGGTAACTGCCTCCACCTGCGCATCTGTCACCGGTGAAAGTCCCAGCTGTGTAAACACTGCCTGCACCGCTCTTGCAGCCTTGTTTCTGACATAAATGACTTCTTCTTCCGTTACCGGGCGAAGTCCTCCGTCTACCTGCATATCTCTCTGTAATACATTGTAATCATCAAAGTCTTCGGCATCAAAGTTCGATCCCGCAAACATATTGTCATAGTTCGGCTCTGCAGCATAGCCGGAGAAGATAAAGTCTGTTCCCGGCAAGAACTGCAGCATCGTTCTTGCAGTACGGCGCATATCGGAGTTGGAAAAACTCTGATCATTGGAGGATGCACACTCCAGCCCAAGCAGCGCTGCCACAAGGTTTTCTGCGATGACTTCCCGGATACCGGACGGTACGGAACCTGTCACCCCGATACAACTTACAGAACCATTCTGGATCCCCTGACTGCCCGCTCCCTTTGTCGCATACAGCAGCGGCATTCCAGATACAGCATGGATTTCTTTTCACTGCTTCCCATCAGAACCTCAGAACCAGATCCTGAAGTAAAGCGGACCTTCAATCCTCTGGACGCGTACGCCGAATTCAAAAATGCCTTGGAATATGGTGTATCATCCCCATCGATAAACACTTTTTCCGTTCCATATACAGAAAGTGTCTCTGCATAAGTCGTCAGTCCGCGGATTCCAAGCTCCAGCTCTGTCGCTTCCTCTGCGGAGCACTGTGTCAGCACACCCGGCGTCCCACCTGAGAACCGATCAGAAGCGCCATAGCGCTCAACGGTGCATATCTGGCAACTCCCATGGTCGTCTCTTCCTCCGCAAATCCACGAAGAGCTCCCTCTGCCGCGTCCGCTGCAATCTGTACCGGATCATCTTTCAGATTTGTGATGTGCGCCTGATTTCCCGGTGTTCTTCTCGCACGGATTTTCTGCATTCCCATCATCAGCTCTACGACATTCAGATGGTTCATAACCTCTGTCATCTTTGCAGGTGTGATCCCTGTCACAAGCTCCAGAATCTCTTTTCTGGACACATGAATATCCACGATCATGCGCGCGATCTCCAATGAAGATACTGCCATAGACGCTTCTGCACGCTCTACGTTCATCGCATAATCAGCGATAAACTGATCGATAAAATCAAAGTCCTCTCTCTTTTTCCCATCCAGTTCCACAATTCTGCCGTTTGCTACTTTCACAGACGGCTTTGGATCATACGGACTTGTCATTGCCACAAATCCCATTTCCGGCCATTCATTGATATATCCGTCAAGATTTACCGGGCGCTGATCCAGTGTCTCAATTCGTTTTGATCTTCTCATGTTCGTTCTCCTAAATATGATATCTCCTACATACTATAGTTGCATTATACCTTAAATCCAAAAGAATCGCAATCCAGATTAGGTAAAATTCTGCACGAACCCACATTATTTTTACGATAAATCAACAGAAACCCTCGCATTTTGCTTTTGTTTCCTCTGTGATTTCTATTTTTTGATGCTTTGTCTGCATTCTCCCATTGACTTCCATTTTTTCGGACTGTAAAATAGACCTATCTTTTTGAATAAGAACAAAAACTTATACAGCTTACCTACGAAAGGAGTTTGGCATATGGAACACTTAACTATCCCACAGGGGTATGTTTCTCCCCTGACAATCCGCGAGACTGAGGTCGCGATCAAAGAGATCAAGGATCATTTTGAACGCTCCCTTGCAAAATCACTGCATCTTACCCGTGTATCTGCACCTTTATTTGTAAAACCGGAATCCGGTCTGAATGATAATTTAAATGGTGTGGAGCGCCCGGTTTCGTTCGGGATCAAGGAGCAGGAGGACACTCCCGCGGAGATCGTGCATTCTCTGGCAAAATGGAAACGCTATGCACTCAAGCACTACGGTTTTCATTCCGGTGAAGGTCTTTACACCGATATGAGTGCCATCCGCAGAGATGAGGATACGGACAATATTCACTCTATCTACGTAGATCAGTGGGACTGGGAAAAAGTGATTTCCAAAGAAGAGCGAAACATGGAGACACTGCAGTATACAGTCCGCAAGGTCTACAGTGCACTCAAAGAAACAGAAGATTATATTTCCAGACGGTATAACTATATCGAGCCGCTGCTTCCGGACGATATCTTTTTTATCACATCCCAGGAGCTTGAAGACCTGTATCCAGGATGTGACGCCAAGGAAAGAGAGCACCGGCTTGCCAAAGAAAAGGGAGCGATCTTTGTGGCACAGATTGGAAAAGTTCTCGCTTCAGGTGAAAAGCATGACGGACGCGCCCCGGACTATGATGACTGGGAATTAAACGGTGATATCATCGTCTACTACCCTGTACTGGACATTGCCCTGGAGCTTTCCTCTATGGGAATCCGCGTGGATGAAGAAGCGCTTGCAAAGCAGTTAAAGCTTTCCGGATGCGAGGACCGCGCAAAGCTTCCGTTCCAGAAGTCTCTGCTGAACAGGGAACTGCCTTACACGATTGGCGGCGGAATCGGACAGTCCCGTATCTGTATGTATTATTTGCGCAAGGCACATATCGGAGAGGTACAGTCCTCCCTCTGGCCGGATGACATTTACAACTGCGCACTGGAACACGGAATCCAGTTATTATAAAAGAAAAACAGGAGTCTGCTGATTTTGAATCGATCAACAGACTCCTGTCCTTCTTTATTTCTTTTTTACTGCCACAGCCTGCATATGCTGTGCTTTGTATCTGTCTTCTACAATCTCTTTCGGATAGCGGATCACTCCATTGTTCTCATACGGATCATTGAAATAATATCCTTCTTCATCATATCCGACCAAAAGCATACAGTGCTCATTGGAAATCCAGGTAAATACTTCCCCGCTGTCTTTTAATTTCCACTGTGGGCCCGTGATCGGTTCTCTCATATTGATACACGCCCAGAGAATCACCGGCATTCCTTTGTCAATGTACTCTGTTTGCAAAGTTTTTATCTCTGTTCCCGTAAGATCCAGCACCTCATACATTTCACCGATCGCTTTTTTCAGCGCCTGAGTGATCACCGGTGCATAGCAACCAAATGACTCCTCATCATAGGGACTTCCACAAAAATATTTCGTGGGATCCGGACCGTAAAGCTCCCCCTTACGAAGTTCAAACTCCTGCTTGTCCAGATACTGCTCAATAAATTCATCCACAGACATTTCGTATCCCAGATACCTAAGCAGCATCACAGCCGACACACTCTCGCATCCGGTCGGATATCGCACGCTTTGATCCAGATACGGCACATCAATTACGTTACGCATGCTGTTCCTCCGCATCCTTTTTCTGCTCTCGTCTCTTCAAAACCGTCAGTACTGCAAACAAAATCAAAAGACTGCTGCCCAGTGCAGCCCACCAGATCTTCACGATCCCTGCGATCAGATATCCTACGATGCAAACTGCCGCCACGACCATGGCATACTGCATCTGAGTGGATACATGATTGATGTGATTGCTCTGTGCACCCGCAGAAGACATTACCGTTGTATCCGAAATTGGAGAAATGTGATCTCCGCATACTGCTCCTGCCAGAACTGCCGCCACAGAGATGATCATCATTTCCAGATTTTTCTGTCCCGGGAACATCGCTACTACGATCGGCACCAGGATCGCAAAGGTTCCCCATGAGGTTCCTGTTGAAAATGCAAGAAAGATCGCGATCATAAACATCACCGCAGGAAGGATCACACTTGCCGAAGCATTTGTTCCCACCAGATTCTCTACAAATACTCCAATTCCAAGGGCATCTCCCATTCCTTTTAAGGACCATGCAAAAATCAGGATCGCCACCGCCGGGATCATCAGTTTAAAGCCTTCTACGAAGCTGTCCATAAATCCCTTAAATGTGATAACCTTCCTCGGCAGATATAAAATCAACATAAATAAAATCGTGACAGAAGTGGCAAAAATCAGACTTGTCTCTGCATCACATCCGGAAAAGGCAGTGAATACATCGGTTGCTCCGCCCAGATATCCGGTGTAGATCATAGCCCCGATCGCAGACAGGATCAGAACCGCTACCGGCAGGATCAGATCCATCACTTTTCCTTTTTCTGATGCATTTTCTATCTCAACTGTCTCAAATTCTTCCGCACCGCTTGTGAAGAGATCCCCGTTTGCAGCATTCTTTTCATGACGCTTCATCTGTCCGAAATCAAATCCTGTGATCACCACAAACAATACCATTGCCAGTGTCAGAAGCGCATACAGATTGTAGGGAATCGTTCTTAAAAACAGCTGAAATCCTGTAATCCCCGCATCGTCCGGCACATAAGAATTGACCGCAGCCGCCCAGCTTGAAATCGGCGCGATGATGCAGACCGGAGCTGCCGTTGAATCAATGATATACGCCAGCTTCGCTCTGGAAACTTTATAGCGGTCTGTCACAGGACGCATCACGGAACCGACCGTCAGACAGTTAAAATAATCATCTACAAAAATCAGCACCCCAAGTCCCGTTGTTGCAAGAAGCGCGCTTTTTTTGCTCTTGATCTTGCTTCCCGCCCAGTTTCCATAGGCAGCAGAACCTCCTGATTTTGCCATCAACACGATAATCATCCCCAGAAGCACGTCAAAGATAAGAATATTCAGATTCATGCTGTCTTTCATAATTTCAAAAAATGACACAAAAGAATCCCAGGGAGAAAATCCTGTATACAGCAGTGCCCCCACAGCAACTCCTACAAACAGGGCGCTGTACACTTCCTTTGTGAGAAACGCAAGCACGATTGCAAGCAGCGGCGGCACAAGTGACCACCAAGTTCCGATAAACATAGAACCATCCATTTTTTCTTTCATCCTCTTTTCTATTACTTTCCACATGATAATACCCTGTCCTGGCTCCGGCACTTGCCTTGTCATAACAGGGTATCCTTTCTTATTCTACTGGATGATGCATAAATATGCAATTATAATTTTTTATTCGTTCCTGTTCCATGCAAATGCATGGTTCATCGGTCCACTTCCTGCTCCCAGATCCAGCTTGAACTCCAATGCATCTGAAAGATACTGCTTTGCTCTTTTTACAGACTCTTCCAGTTCAAATCCTTTCGCCAGATTGGCTGCGATCGCACTCGAAAGCGTGCATCCTGTTCCGTGAGTATTCGGATTCTCTATTCTCGTTCCGTAAAACCACCGCATCGCTCCGTCTTCTTTCCACAAAAGGTCATTGGCATCCTGTCTTTGATGACCTCCCTTTAACAGCACACTGCATCCAAACTGTCTGCCGATCATTTCTGCTGCCCTCTCCATATCTTTTTGTGTCTGAATTTCAATTCCGGACAAAAGTTCAGCCTCCGGGATATTGGGCGTGATCACCTCAGCAATTTTAAAAAGCTTCTCCTGCATCGCGCAGATTGCATCCTCCCGGATCAGCCTTGCTCCGCTTGTCGCCACCATAACCGGATCCACGACAATATGTGCTGCCTCGTATTGCCTCAATGATCCTGCGATCACCTCAATCAATTCTGTGGACGATACCATCCCGATCTTCACCGCGTCCGGTCTGATATCTGTAAAAATGCAATCCAGCTGTTCTTTTAAAAATTGCGGAGACACTTCCAGAATATCACGTACTCCGGTTGTATTCTGTGCAGTCAGCGCCGTGATCGCACTCATCGCATAGACTCCGTTTGTCGTCATTGTCTTGATGTCCGCCTGGATTCCGGCACCGCCGCTGCAGTCGCTTCCCGCGATCGTCAGTCCTGTCTTCATCGATGTCATGTGTTACTTACATCCTTCCTGTTATCATTTCTGTCAGTTGTTCATCGAAAGACTTCAGATAAATATCCGCTGTCTCTCTGATTTTTTCCTGTTCCTTGTTTGCTTTGTCATAGACAGCTGCTGTAGAAAACCCTGCCTTTTTTGCAGTCTCAATGGCATGGAGTGCATCTTCCACAACCAGCGCTTCATCCGGCCTGCAATTCATCTTTCTCGCCGCTTCCAGATAAATGTCCGGCCTGTCTTTTCCTGCACCAACCTCGCTGCAAAATAACAGCTCCGTAAAATACTGCCGGATCTCCAGCCGCTCACACGCCTGTCGGATGCAGTCTTTATCTCCTGAGGTCGCCAGGATCATGGGGTATCCTTTTTGTTTGAATTCTGCCAGAAGCTCTTTTGCCCCCGGTTTTAATGTCACTTCTCTTCTGTAAAAGGTTTCAATCTGGCAGTGGATTCCCTCCAGAACATCTGCCACACCAACCGGCAGGTCGTAGCGATCGATCAGATACTTTGCTCCCTGCTCCAGACTCATCTCAAACAGAATCTCTCCCAGATTTGGCTCCGGCTCAATTCCCAGTGTCTCCAGATAATGATCCGGAGCATGCTCCCAGATTTCCATGGAATCCAACAGTGTTCCGTCCGCATCCCAGATGATCCCCTTGATCGTCATTGGATCGCCTCTACTTTCTTTTTCAATTCTTCTGCTGCCAGCTTCGGGAAATCCTGCGCAAAGATCGCACTGATTACTGCAATCCCGTCGATTCCCGTTCCTGCAAGCTGACTGACATTTTCTGCGCTGATTCCGCCGATTGCTACGACCGGAATCTGCACTGCCGCACAAATGTCACGAAGTGTGGCGTGTTCCACTTCCACCGCATCTGCTTTGGAGCTGGTCGGAAATACTGCTCCCACCCCCAGGTAATCTGCTCCATCTTTTTCTGCCTTTATAGCCTGCTCCACAGTCTGTGCAGACACACCAATGATCTTGTCCTCTCCTAAAATCTCCCGCACCTTCCACGCGGCATATCATCCTGCCCCACATGTACACCGTCAGCTCCCACTGTACGGGCGATTTCTACATTGTCGTTGATCACAAACGGAACTCTGTATGCGGCACACAACTTTTTCATCTCCTCTGCCTCCTGCAGAAAGTTTTCTGTATTCAGATCTTTTTCCCTCAGCTGCAGGAATGTCACCCCGCCTTTTAAGGCCTCCTCTACCTGGTGATACAGCGTGTCGTTTTTCGTCCAGCTTCTGTCCGTCACTGCATATAAAAGCAGAGATTCCTTATCGCACCTCATAGTTTGCTCTCCTTTCCAGTTCTTCTCCGGTCAGATTGCAGACCGCATCAATGATCCGGTTTCTGTAGGTGGAATTGCCGTCTCCCGGCTGCATATTTTCCCAGCCGATCTCACCTGCTGTTCCCATGATACAAACAGCCGCTGCCGCCGCATCCAGCATTTCTTCCGGATTCGCACACAAAAATGCAGTCAGCATCCCGGAGAGCTGACATCCGGTTCCTGTAATCTGTCCCATTTCTTTTCTTCCGTTTCGGATTACATAACAACGTTTGTCATCTGCCACCAGATCGATCGCACCTGTTACTGCCACGATGCATCCACAGGATTTTGCAAACGCTTTTACAAATGCCACTGCCTCCTCTAAAGTCTCTTCCGTAACAATATCCGTCTCACAGGCATCCACTCCTCTTGCACCGCCCATGCCGCCGGAGAGAACTTTGATCTCTGACATATTTCCACGGATTACAGAAAAGCGGACTTCCTGCATCAGTTTCACCGCTGTCTGTGTGCGAAGAGTGCTCGCACCGGCTCCAACCGGATCCAGAAGCACAGGATGTCCCAGTTCGTTTGCCTTCTTTCCTGCCAGGAACATACTTTCAATACTGCTCTTGTGAAGTGTTCCGATATTGATGTTCAACCCCTGACAGATGGTTGTGATTTCCTGCACTTCCTCCGGCTCATCCGCCATGATCGGGCTGGCACCACATGCCAGGATGATATTCGCCACATCATTTACGGTCACGTAATTCGTGATATTATGTACCAATGGGCAATGATTTCTCACAGTTTCCAGATATTTTTTCATAAATGTCTCCTTTCAGACCTGAAGTTGTTTTTTGGAATCTGCTGCCTTATCGCACAACAAAGCGGGTACACCAATGTATGGCATACCCGCTGTCTCAGCTTTTCTATCCCTACGTTGGCATTATCCAAATCAGGTCACAGGTCGAAGCGATTCAGCTTCCTCTCAGCCTGCTTGATACGCAAGCTCCCTTGTTTTTTATTTACATTTATTATACTCCGTTTTGCCCCCATTGCAATCCTTATTTTCTTTACAATTTGATCTGGATCTGGTATTTTTTCATCCAGTAATTAATCTGCAGCACATATGCGATCATCTGAGGTCCTGCCATCAGCTGTCCGTACCACGGTTTTCCGTAATCCTTCGGCGAATTTAAAAACCGCTCTGCCTTCTTTCGATCCAGAAATGCTCGAATGGGCGCACTTGTATCCTGTAACACTTCTTCTCTCAGCCGGTCTGCCAGAAGTGCTTCGTACTGCGGATTGTATGTTTTCGGATATGGACTTTTCTTTCTCCAGAGTACTTCATCCGGTACTTTTCCTTTTCCCGCACGGCGAAGCAATGCTTTGGGAATACCATCCTCACATTTCACAGACCAGGGCACATTCCATACATACTCGATGATGCGGTAATCCGCTATTGGCACTCGCGCCGACAATCCATACCAGGTACTGGTCCTCTCCATCCGTCTAACAGTGTTGCCATAAACCATTTCAAATTCAGATACGCAATCTCTCTGCGACGCTTCTCCACAGGAGAATCCTCGGTACAGCACGGTGTTTCCCGTACAGCTTTCTCATAGGCTTCCTCTGCATACTCTTTCATCGGAAGCTTCCGAATCCACTTTTCCTGAAGCAGACTCTGCCGGACGGATTGATCTGCTGACCACGGAAATCCGTCTGTCTCAAAGGCTTCTTTTTTATGAAACCACGGGTATCCTCCGAAAATCTCATCCGCACATTCTCCTGTCAGAGCTGCCTTGCTGTACTGTGACACCTGAGAGCAGAAATACAGCATAGAAGACTCCACATCCGCCATACACGGCAGACACCTTGCATCCACAGCTTTGTAAAGATATTCCGCCAGCTTTTCATTGCTGCACTCCAAATAGCGATGCTCACTGCCGCAATATGTTACCATCTGCTCCACCCACGGCCGGTCCTGACTCGGCTGAAATGCATTTGCCTGAAAATACTGCCGGTTTCCCTCAAAATCAAAGGAAAATGTCTGAAGCCTTTCCCCCTTTTCCCGCAGAGCATCCGCACAGACTGCCGTCACAAGGCTGCTGTCCACTCCGCCGGAGAGAAATGTAGAGATCGTCTCTTCACTCTCCATCTGCCGTTTGATCGAATCCTCCAAGAGCCACGCTGTTTTTTCTACTGTTTCTTCCCTGGAATCTTCATGTGGCTGACTTTTTACATTCCAGTAACAATGATCTTTTAGAATTCCGTCTGCAAAAGAAAGATAATGTCCCGGAAGCACTTCATAAATATCTCGAAAAACACCGTTTCCGGGAGTTCTTGCCGGACCAAGCGCAAAAATTTCACAGAGACCATTCTCATCCAGCACAGGGTCCACACCCGGATACTGAAATAAGCTTCCAATGGCAGAGGCAAAAAACAGCGTCTCCTTTTTCTGCGTATAAAACATTGGTTTTGCCCCGATCCTGTCTCTGAACAAGAACAATATTTTTTTCGTTTCATCCCAGATCACCGCACCGAAAACACCATTTATTTTTTGCACAAATTCCGGTCCGTACTGCATATAAGCAAGCAGAAACAATTCCTCGTTTCTGTCTGTGTCGGCTTTCAGCTCTCTGCCAAGCTCTTTTGCATTGTATAGTTCCCCATTCAAAATGAGCGTACACACACGCCCCTGCCGTTTTAACGTAACCGGATGTGCATGTTTTGTTTCTTCCACACAGCGTCCCGGTGCAAATCCCATATTCCGGCTGCAAAATCCTGTAAATGTTCCCATTGTCTTCCCCTTTTCTACTGAATGATCGGTTGATACTGTCTGCCTTCCAGTGCCGCCTCTGCCGCCGGGATCAGATACTCCAGACTGGCGATCATCGAATTCGGCTTTTTCTGCGGATTATCCTGTTTAAACGGTACAAAATAAACATGCTTGGTGTTTAACAACAACCCGATATTTTTCATATTCATACCCAGTGCATCATTTGTAGAAATCGAAACCAGCAGCGGACGCTCATTGCGCAGATGCGCTTTTGCAGCCATCAGTGCAGGAGTGTCCGTAATCCCATTGGCCAGCTTCGCAATGCTGTTTCCCGTACACGGCATTAAAATCAGCAGATCCAAAAGGCCTTTCGGTCCGATCGCTCCGCCTGGGGGATTGTCAGCAGCGGCTCTGCCCCTGTGATTTCCTTTGCCTTTGTCACAAACTCCTCTGCATTTCCAAAACGACTATCTATAGACTGTGCCGCATCTGAAAAAATGGTCTGCAGCTCTGCCTCTTCCTTTTTTAATGCCCGCAGTGCCTGAAATACTTTTTCATAAGTGCAAAAAGATCCTGTGATCGCAACTCCGATCTTCCTGCCTTTTAGCTTCATGATTTACACTCCCTTTTTATGATTCTTTCTATTTCCTTCAAAATCTCCTCTCCCAGCAGTCTGCCTGATGTACACGGCGCAAAACGTCCCGGAAGGCCCGGCAGGACATTGATATGGATTCCCAGTCTGTCTGCCGCATCCCGGTCAATTCCTCCCGGCATGGAAGCCAGCTCCAGAATACAGACTTCTTGTGGCACTCCTTCCAGCACTCTCTCTGTCCACACAGCAGACGGCGCTGTATTAAAAAGAAATGCTGCTTTTTTCAGTACTTTTGAAAGATCCTTATATTCACAGATCTTCGCTCCTGCTTCTTTTGCACGTTCGCATGCGTTCTCATCACGGTCATACACCACGATCGTACATCCCCAGTTTTTCAGGCACTGATGAATTGCACTTCCGCATCGGCCATACCCTGTCAGAATACACAAACTCCCCCGAAGCGTAACCGGACTGTTTTGTACCGCTTCGGCAACCGCACCTTCTGCTGTGGCAGCTGCATTTTCTCTTACAATCCGTTCCAGCTGCATCAGGTCATAGCTCTCACCGCCGCGGCATAAAATCCTGTTTTTCAGTTCTTTTGAAAAACAGCCGCCAAAGATACACTGTCCATGTTTCACATATTCCATGAGCTGCTCTGCATCTGGTTTATATTCCGCTCCTGTATTGAGCTTTCCTTTCCGCAATACAGGCACCGGAAGAATCACAAACCGGCAGTTCTCAAAAATCTCCCGAAGCCGTTCTGTTGTTTCCTCCTGTCTGGTACCATCCGGAAAAAATGCTGTTTCTGTCTGCCATCCATGCTCTTCCAGAAATTGTTTTACATAAATCTGCCTCTGATCCCCGCCAATAATTCCGATTTTTTCCAATCACACAAAATCCTTTTTCTTTTAACATATGCACACACTTTCATTGCGTGTCTGTATCTGAGACGCAAAAAGAGGCCAGATATTACCATTTTACTATTTTACATATTGGCAAAGCGAGTTTAAAATAGAGATGAAAGGAGAATATGCAAATGAAATCTCAAAAACATCTGTTAAGCAAATTATTTATTTCTACCCTTTATCTGAGTGCCTTCACTTTTGGCGGCGGTTATGTGATCGTTACACTCATGAAAAAGAAATTTGTGGACCAGTATCACTGGATCGATGATGAGGAAATGCTGGATCTGATCGCCATCGCGCAGTCTTCTCCGGGAGCTATCGCAGTCAACGGCGCAATTGTTGTCGGCTATAAGCTGGCCGGAATTCCAGGAGTTCTGCTCTGTGTCCTCGCCACCGTTTTGCCGCCTTTTGTCATTATTTCCATCCTTTCTGTATTTTACGCTGCTTTCCAGAGCAATGTCTGGATACGGCTTCTTCTGGAAGGGATGCAATCCGGTGTTGCGGCTGTCATCGCATCAGTTGTTTATGATATGGGCCACGGAATCATCCGTGAAAAAACACCGATTTCTCTTCTGATCATGGGCGGAGCATTTCTTGCAAACTATATGTTTCAGATCAATGCCGTCTACATCATTTTATTTTGTATTGCACTTGGCTGCCTGCAGACTGGTATCAGAAAAGGAGGACACTCTCATGATTTACCTGCAGCTTTTTTTCAGTTTTCTTCAAATCGGAACCTTTAGCTTCGGCGGCGGTTATGCTGCACTCCCCCTGATCCAGAATCAGTCGTCTCTCTTCATCATTGGATCTCAATGGCTGAGTTCACAGATCTGATCACCATTTCCCAGATGACTCCCGGACCGATCGCCATCAATTCCGCCACCTTTGTCGGAATCAAGATCGCAGGAATGCCCGGTGCACTTGTTGCGACTCTCGGATGTATCCTGCCCTCCTGCATCATTGTGACCATTATTGCATATCTGTATATGAGATACCGAAATCTGGACACCCTGCAGGGAATTCTTGGGATGCTTCGTCCCGCCGTCGTTGCACTGATTGCCTCTGCAGGAATTTCGATCCTGATCACTGCTTTCTTTAGAGATTCGGGGATAAAGCTTTCCTCATGCAACCCAAAGGCCGTGGTAATCTTTGCAGGCTGTCTGATTCTTCTGAGAAAACGAGTCAATCCTGTTCTGGTCATGGTACTTGCCGGGATTGTAAATGTGGGACTCTCCCTTTTTAGATGAATCTCAGTAAAAAGGGAAAACTCTTCCGAATAAAAAGAATTTTCCCTCCGTCTTAAACTACAATTTCATATTTTTCTACATTCACTTTCGCTTTTCCATCACATGAGAACACAATCTCATCTGCCTCCATCGGTGTGCAGATTGCAGTTGTCACAACCTGTTCTCCGTCATTGACAAACAGTTCAATGGACTGTCTATCCAGAATAAAACGAAGTTTCAATGTTTCTTTTCCTTCCGTAACTTTCCATATTCTTCTGCAGATTACATCTTTTGTCACTCCGCAACAAGTACGATCCACTTCCATAATCTGCTTTTTTCGATTATATGTATAAGTAGTCGTATATTCCATGTTATGTGCCAGTTCCAGACAAAATTCATCAAATTGGCCATTTTCGATTTCTACAGTCAGATCCAGCATCCTTCCTCTCACTTCATCAAACTGAACAGTTCCTGAAATCTCCTGGTCTTTCAAACAACATGGATTTTTACGATACTGCTTCAGTTCTTCCACCGGATTTTGATATAATCTTCCATTCATATACCGCAGTTCTCTCGGCAGTGTCATCATTCCCTGCCACTTTTGACCATCCGGAATCACACAGGCATCCCATGACTTCATCCAGGCGATTAGAATCCGACGTCCATCCGGAAGTTTTGTTGTCTGCGGCGCATAAAAATCCAGACCATAATCCAATGATTTTGGAGCTTCCTTCTGAAATGTATGCTCTGTTTCATTATATTTTCCTGCAAAATATACGGAATTATTTCCATTATGAAATTCATATTTCTGCGCTTTCATGTTCTGTGGCGAACAGATCAAAAAATGTGTCCCATCCAGTTCAAAAAAATCCGGGCATTCCCACATAGTTCCAATCTGACCTGTGCTATTTTCTGCCAACACGGTCTCAAATTTCCATTTCTCCAAATTTTTACTAGAAAAAAGTACAACCTGACCTTTCTGCTCTGAGTTCTTATTTCCAACAATCAGATAATAGTTTTCCCCTTTTTTCCACACTTTCGGATCTCTGAAATCAATCTTGCTACAATCCGCAGGCAGCATATCTCCGGTTATAACAGGATTTTGGGGTGATTTCACATAGATTTCTCCGTCTCCATACGCAATACACTGATTCTGTCGTTCTTGAATACTTCCATTCTCCATCTGCACATTGCTGACTCCGGTATAGATGAGTACATGTTTTCCATCCTTTTCCACTGCACTTCCTGAAAAACATCCTCGTTTGTCATATTCCTGATCCGGAGCAAGTACGGATGGCATATTCTTCCAATGAATCATATCATCTGAAACACTGTGTCCCCAGTGCATTGGTCCCCACTCAGTTGTATACGGATGATATTGATAAAAAAGATGAATCTGTCCTGATACCAGGAAAATCCATTTGGATCATTGATCCATCCCACTGGAGCAGCTACATGAAATGCCGGTTTTTCTTCTACCGGAATTTTCTCTTGTTCTGCTTTTTCATATTCATTGGCTTTCTTTAATTCAATACTCATAATGTCTCCTATTCTTTCCCCTGTTCACTCTTCAAGGATTCTTGATACTTGTCAAAATACTTCTGCTTGATTGCAAGATAATCAGACAATCCATATTGTTCCATTTTCTTTAAATAGCTGTCCCACTCTTTTTCAATTCCGCCATTTAAGATCCAATCTGCTTTTTTCTGTTCTGCATATTTTTTGATATCTGTATCGTATTGAGTCACTTTATTTGTGTCTTCAATGCTCATAAACACATTTGGATATACATATTTACTGTGCATATCTTCCAAATAAGTCTCATGCATATTGTCCAGACGCCATTTTGCATCCGCAGGCTGTGTCACATAAACATCGTAATATTCATTTAATACTGCTAACGGTCCATTCACTGACTGAGCTTCTCTGACTTCTACCGGAGACTCATTTCCAAGATCCATATGCTTTAACATTTTCTCTCCATCCTTGTTCGTTCCCATCGCGAAAATATTAAAGGAATCTTTTTCTCCATATGTTCCCCAATTGTTCTGTGGAGATTGTAAAGGCGCATACATCTGATCAATCCACGCCGCTGCCAGTGCTGTGTTTTTACAGCTGGTTGTCAGCACGCAGCGTCCTCTGTCAAATCCACTTGTCTCACTGTTATTCTGTCTGGTGATATTCACCAGACCATTCGGACCAGCCAATACCGGAAGCATCACATAATCCTCATAATTATCAATATTCGAGATATCCCATGTAAAACACAGACCATACCGGTGGTTTTTTCCTTTCGCCACATAAGTAGACCATTCCTGCGTAAAAGCTTCCGGATCAACCAATTTCTGCTCTACCAGTTCGTGCAGCCACTGAATACCTTCTTTATAGCCTTCCTGTACAGTGGTATAAATAACCTTGCCCTCATCTGTCACTGCAAAGTGATCCCCAGTGTCTCCATATCCCTCACCAAATCCATTGATCAAAATTGCAGGATCCTGATCTCCATTGTTGATGATAAAGGACATCGGTATCACATCTCCCTCTATGTCAAATTCTGACTTTAGTTCTTCCGCATGATCCCGGAACGCAATTAATACCTTTTCCAGTTCCTCTGTTGTTTCAGGTACTTTCAATCCAAGAAAATCCAGCCATTTTTTATTGATATACGGAATATTCCCAATCGCCTGAATTGCTTCTTTCCCTTCCCCCAGCTGTTCGATCCAGGGGAAAGAATAAATATGTCCGTCCGGGGCTGTACACATTGTTCTGTATTCCGGATATTTTTCAAAAATAGCCTTCAGATTCGGCATATATTTATCAATCAAATGCTCTACCGGAATAATAATCCCCTGTTTTGCATAACGAAGGAGATCATAATCATTCATTCCCGCATTAAAGAGCCCATCCGGCAGATTTCCAAACTGTGCCAGTGCCAGATTTTTCTTATCCGCAAACTGGTCTGCCACAAAGCAGGTCCAGTCAATATGTACATTCGTCTGTTTTTCCAACCGTTTGAAGATTGTTCGCTCGTTCGGCTCCTGTGTAGATGTTGCAGGAGCACTGGTGATAAATGATAATTCTGCTTTTTCTTTCAGAGGAAACTCCACGTCTTCGACTGGTGTATCCGGATTGATCTCTGCCTCCATCCTTTCTTTGCTTCCACATCCCGTCATTGAAAATACAAGCACAAGAGAAAGACTTGCCGCAATAATCGATTTGATTCTTTTTTTCATAGCTGCACCTCCTAACCATCTAACCTTTTACCGAACCGACCATGATTCCCTTATCGAAATATTTCTGGAAAAACGGATACATGATCAAAAGCGGCAAACTGGATACAACAATCGTCGCATATTTCAGTAATTCTGCTACTTTTGCCATTTCTGCTGTACTCTGGATATCCGCAATCATACCCGGCTGTGGCGTATTTTGTACCAAAATCGAACGTAGTACAAGCTGCAATGGCTGTAAATTGGCATCATTCAGATAGATCATTGCATCAAAATAGCTGTTCCACATTCCCACAAAAGACCATAGTGCCAAAACTGCAATGATCGGTTTACACACCGGAAGCATGATCCGGAAAAAGTGCTGGATTTCATTTGCTCCGTCAATAGCAGACGCTTCTCGAAGTTCTTTTGGAATAGACTGATAATACGTTCTCGCCAAAATCATATTCCATACATTGAATGCTCCCGGAAGCAAAATCGCCCAGACCGTATTTACCATATGGAGCTGATTCACCAGAATAAATGTAGGTATCAGACCGCCGCCAAAAAACATGGTGATGATAAAAACAGTATTAAAAAACTTTCTTCCCACAAATTCTTTTTTAGACATTGGATACGCTGCCAATAAAGTTACAAAAACTGAAATTACAGTAAATGCTGTTGAATAAAAGAACGAATTCAAAAATCCTCTCCATATCATTTCATTTTCAAGCACTCTTCTATATGCATCCAGTGTCCAGTCTTTAAATTTGAAGCTGATTCCCTGGCTGTTCAATACATTCGGATCCATAAAAGAAGCAACCACAACATAGACCAGCGGAATGAGTATCGCAAGTACAAAAATCCCCAAAACCGCATAACCAAACCCTAAAAGCACTTTATCCGAAGTGCTAAGTTTCATTTTTCTTCTTGTTTCCATCTTCGTACCTCCTAAAGACCTTCCCCGTCATTGAGTTTCTTTACAATCCAGTTTACTGCGATCAGAAGGATTACATTAATAATCGAATTGAACAATCCCACTGCTGTCGAATATCCATAATCTCCATTTAACAGACCGATTCGATATACATAAGTAGAGAGGATCTCAGATGCTGGAAGATTCATATCTGTCTGCAACGCAAATGCCTTTTCAAATCCAATGCTCATAATATTTCCTGCCTGCAAAATAAACTGGATGACAATAATATTTTTGATTGCCGGAAGTTCTACATACCAAATCTGCTGTAAAATATTTGCACCATCTACAATTGCTGCCTCTTCCAGATCTTTGCTCGCATTTGACAGCGCTGCAGTATACATGATCGATGCCCATCCTGCTGTCTGCCAGATTCCGCTGGCGATATAGATTGTACGAAACGATTCTGGCATTGTCATCCAATTGGTATCAATCCCCAACACCTGATTGATTGGTCCTACCGGAGAAAGAAACATACGGATCATACCACAGAGAACGATTACGGAAATAAAATTCGGTGCATAGATCAGTAACTGAATCTTCTTTCGAATTCCTGCTTTTCTAATGCGGTTTAAAAGTAATGCAAGAATAATCGGTACCGGAAAGCCCCATAGTAATCCATATGCACTCAGCTTCAACGTGTTCATCAGATAATTCATAAAATCTGGTGATGACAAAAAACGCTGAAAATATTCCAACCCTACCCATTCACTTCCAAACACACCGTCAATCACATTATAATCCTCAAATGCGATCAGCACTCCACTCATTGGAATGTACTTGAAAATAATCGTCAAAAGAAGTGCCGGCATTAGAAAGAATAAGTATAACTGCCAGTTTTTTCTGACATACTGTAGCTTTTGTTTTGCTGTCTGCTTCACCGGAACCGCTTTCTTGTTTGTAAATGTCCTCATTTCTTTTTTCCTCCCTTTTTCTTTTTAATAAGCCGATTATGAAACCGGTAAAGTAACCGGTTACTTTTAATTTGATATTACACCAAATCATCTAACATGTCAACATATTTTCATAAATACATGTTCTTTGTTCACCAAATTTTAGTCTTATTGCATAACCGGTTCCGTAACCAGTTATTTCTTAATTGCTTTTTTCTACTGTTCTTGCTATACTGAAAGTAGTTTACAGAAAACAGGAGTTGTTATATTATGGGCAAAAAGAAAGTAACCTTTGCAGATATTGCAAAATACACAAACTTTTCCAAAACTACGATTTCAAGATATTTTAATAATCCAGATTCTCTTACTTTAGAAAATCAGGAAAAAATCGCAAAGGCTCTGGATGATCTTGGATATCAGGAAAATAAGCTTGCCAAAGTTCTGGCAAATGGGAAAAGCGAATTTATAGGAATCATTATTCCCAATCTATATCTGCACTACTATTCTGAAATGTTGAATCAGCTTTTGTCCAGTTACAGTGACTACCACTATAAATTCCTTGTATTCGTAAGCAGTGACAAAAAGGAACTGGAACAACAGTACCTGGATGAATTGATGTCTTATAAAATTGAAGGTCTGATTATATTGAGCCATACTTTTTCTTCCGAGGAGCTTGCTTCCTATCACATTCCTATCGTCGCAATTGAACGGGAAGCTGAGCATATCTGTAGCGTAGACACAGACAACTATATGGGAGCTGTACAGGCAACCACTCTGCTGATCCGCAATCAATGTGATGTACTGATTCATGTAAATGTTCCTGTACCTGAACACGTTCCTGCTTATAACCGTATCCGAGGATTTGAAGATACTTGTAAGGAACATCACATTCCATATGAACTAATGCTTCAGGATCTTGGCTATACTTATGAAACTACTTATATAGCGATCAGACAGGTGTTTCAAAAAATAGACAGCACCTATTCCGGAAAGAAAAAAGGGATCTTTCTTTCAAATGATACTTACGCAAATATATTTTTGAACCTGCTTTTCCAAAAATATGGAAAATTACCGGAAGATTACCAAATCGTAGGCTTTGATAATTCTCCGATTGCCAACGAAGCAATTCTCCCAATTACTACGATTGGCCAACAGATTGATAAAATTGCAAAAACCGCAATGGAGCTTTTGATTTTGCAGATGGATGAGATGAAAAAAAGAAAACCTACCCCTTTAGAAAATCCCATTCACAAACAAATCACCCCTGTTCTGATTCGCCGTGAGACTACAGATTCCTGATTAGAGATAACTTTTATTGGACTGATTTAAATTTATTTTCACAAAGGAGACCTGTATGAGCAACCGACATTATCTGATCAATTCAGAAGATCTTCAAAATCTGAATGCCAGATTACTTTCCATTGCTTTCTCCAAAGACGAAGGTGACTGGAAAAGTATTATGCATACACATCATTTTACGGAACTCTTATTTGTAGTCAGTGGAGAAGGCAGCTTTTCTTTTAACCAGGAGCAATCGCCTCTACGCCGGGGAGATCTGGTCATCATCCCGCCTTACACAGAACATACCGAACGTTCCTCTCAAAATCATCCGCTGGAATATTATGTGCTCGGAATTGATGGAATTTCATTCCTGTCCCAAAAAGACAGAGAATGCGCACAGGTATTCTGCAATTTTGAGCATGATCCCAGTATTCATGAACTGTTCCGCCAGATGCTCTACGAAATCCGAACCGCACAATACGGTTCTCAGACCATCTGCCAGCATCTGCTTGAGATCCTGATTCTGAAAATCATACGATCCCAACAGCTCATTCCAGTATCGATCAACTCGATCCGAATGACAAAGGAATGTGCCCAGATCAAAGAATACCTGGACTCGAACTATGCAGAACACATTACGCTGGACACGCTGACCGGTTTGACACATATGAACAAATATTATATGGTGCACTCTTTTACAAAATATGCCGGACTCTCCCCAATTCAGTATCTGAATCAGACGCGTCTGAAGCGCGCACAGCATTTGCTGAAAAATACCAACTATTCGATTTCTGATATTGCGTCCTCCACCGGATTTTCTTCCCAGTCCTATTTTACACAGATTTTCCGAAAGAATTTTAATATGACACCGGTGAAATACCGACAGGAACATGCAAAGAATTAAATTTGATATCTGAATGCCCGGATGGGTACACAAAAAGGAACGCTCTCACAGAACTTTCTATGATCGCGTTCCTTTTTCTTTTATTTTATCAATCCCTAAATCTCATACCACTTAATTTCATTTGCTTCCATATCCAGATCAAAGCAACTTCCATCTCCCCGGTACACAGTTGTACTCTGTGGCTCATAAGTATTATTTACTACACAGTATTTTCCATTCTTCACATACGCATGTACTTCTACATTGTAGTTTGTACTGAACCACTTATGCAGATCTTCTTCATCATGAGAAGACCAGATGATAGAACGATATAACAGTCTGCTGTTTTCAAAGCTGTATGGAAGTCCGCTGATGTAAACGCAGCGTCCCTGTCCAAACTCATTGACTGCAAGCTGTACTTCTTTGTCAATCTGTTTGACGATCGTTGTACCGTCCAGTGCAAAGATGCTCTTTTTGCCTTCTCCGAAGTCGATTTCCCCTTTACAGTCTTCTGTGATGAAGTGCTCATGCTCTTCCCAGTTGTATTTATCCATGTTCAGTGTAAATCCTGTCTCTTTTTCTACACCCATCATCGTTGCAAGCTGGAAGAAGTGACCTTCATACTGATGCGCAGCCGGCTCTCCGACTCCGATAAATCCGCCGCCGTTGTAAACAAATTTCTTGATTGCTGTGACAATCGTCTCATCCGTCCAGTTGTCTCCGCCTGTGTATGCAGTATCTGCATCACCGATATTCAGTACCACATCGATGTCATCTAAAATTGCCGGATTCTCACGGATATCATCAAAGCTGATAAATCTGACATCAAACGGAGCACCGCTGAGGGCTTCGATTACACCTGCATAAGAGTAATTCTGTTTGTAGTAGATCGCATGATGTACCATATGATTTCCCCATGCACGCATCTTGCCCCAGCAGTTTAATACTGCGACCTTCTTGATGCAGTATGGCGTCGTTCCTTTGATATTTGTATACAGGGTACGGAATTCGTTGCAGACACTCTCTACATAATCGATAAATTCCGGGAACTCCATCGCCAGTTTTAAGTATCCGCCGTATCCGATACGGTCGATCGGTTTTCTTAAAATCGCACGTCTTGCAGTTACCCAGTTGACTTTTGCTTCCTTGACCGGATCTCCGCCTTCATGGAACGTATCCGGGAAGAAGTATGGCAAGAATCTTCCTTCTGTATATTTCACCCCGTCAATATCACTGATCAGACGCAGTGTCGCACCGTTTCCAACACTTCCTACGACTGCATCCAGACCGATGGTCTTGAACTCATCCATAAATGGTTCCATTCCGATCCAGTGATCTCCAAGGAACATCATGGCTTCTTTTCCACATTCATGTGTGATATCTACCATCTCTTTTGCAAGCTTGGCAACCTCTCTTCTTTGGAATGCCTGAAAATCCTTAAATTCTTTGGATGGAATCCGATACGTATTGTTCATATATCCCTGATCGATAATAAATTCCGGACGGAACTTATATCCGACTTCCTGTTCAAACTGCTCCAGAATATATGGACTTACTGATGCAGAATATCCATACCAGTCTACATAACGCTCTCTCGCCAGTTCATCAAAGATCAGTGTAAACTGATGGAAAAATGTCGTATAACGGATCACGTCGATATGTGGATTGTCCTGGATATATTTTCTGAGACGCTCCATGGAATATTTGTGTGTCTTTGGCTGACGCACATCAAATGTGATCTGCTTTTCAAAGTCTGTCCATCCGTTTGTCACCGCATTGTACATATGTACCGGATCCCACATAATATAGGCAAGAAAACTTACTGTATAATCATGAAATGCCTTTGCACTGTGGATTGTCACATCCCCGCTCTCGCTGTCATAGCTCCACTGCTCTGTCGGAACTACTTCTCCCGTGGTACGGTCAATCACTTCCCACCATCTTGTGATATCATCATGGTCATTGACCTTCAGCATATCCGGATACAGATGGTTCATCAGATGAATGGATAACTCCTCTTCCACTGCTGTATAAAAAGGAGTCATAATATACATCTGCTGAATCTCTTCCGGATTTGCCTTTGCCCATGCGTTGTCTTTTCTGGTTGTATAATAAGTAGAATATACTTTTGCATCTACATTCTTTAATTCTTCTGGATAATCGGTTCCGTCACAGTCACGGATCGCATCCGCCCCCCAGCGCTTTACCAAATCCAGTGTTTCCGGCACAACGTCCACATCTGTAGGGATCGTAACCCTTCCGCTCGTACACTCTTTCAAAATGATTCTCCTCTCTCTTCTCTGTTATAGTCTACTTTGTATAAATCAAGAATAGAAGAAAACCCTGCTTTCGTCAATTTGCTTCTTGCTTTCATTTTTAGCATTCTTGCTGTTGTATTTTTTTCGTGTTGAAACTGATAATTTTATTCGAATTTTACATCCTCCCGCTCCAGAGAAATATAAATTTTCGTTCCCACTCCGACACGGGATTGGGCCCGGATGCTGTGTCCTAATTTCTGTATGATCGTCTTGCACAGGTACAGACCGATTCCCGTAGATTTCTGGTGCTCTCTTCCGTTATATCCGGTAAATCCACGCTCAAAAATACGCGGAAGATCTTCCGGGGCGATTCCGATTCCAGTATCCTCCACCACCAGCTCCGTACCTTTTATATAAATGGAAATGCACCCTTTCTCCGTATCCCCATCCGGAGATCCCATCCCCTGTGCCTTCAGCGGGCGGATTTCGTCCGATGAGGTATATTTCAGGGCATTGGACAGTACCTGCTCGATCACGAACAGCAGCCACTTTTCATCGGTGAGCACCATCTGCCTGCTGTCCTGAAAATTCAGATGGATCTTTTTCAAAATAAAGATCTGGGAATATTTGCGAACTGCCTGCCGCACAATATCACCGATCGGATACCACTGGAATTTCAGATCATTCCCCATATCCTCCATCCGCAGATAAGACAGTACCATTCCCACATATTCTTCCGTCTGAAAAATCTTCATTTTCATCTCATTTAGAAAATTCAGTGTCTCCTCTGCATGTTCCTCAAATTCCATTGCCTGTTCTTCAAAAGACTGGATCAGAAGATGCATGGCGGAAATCGGTGTCTTGATCTGATGCACCCACAGACTGTAATAGTCAGATGCGTCCTTTTTGCTGAGGAGTACTTCGTTTTCCAGCATCTCTCTCCATGCAAAAATTGTCTCCGTGATTTCCTGATATTCTGCCTCAATCCGGCTCTTTGGATCCGGAAACTCTTTCAATTCATGCGGAAGCGCCGCAGACAGATCCAGCAGACTCTTATACCGCTTCCGATAAAACCAGAAATTCAGCGCTCCCACAAATAAAAGCCAGATTGCAGAGAGCTCTGCTCCATACCCGATCACGTCAAAGGGAACTTCTTTTAACCAGAGTAGTATACAGAAAATCACAAGCATTACGGCATATACTCCGATAACCGGAAGTTTTTCTTTCAAATAAGAAATCAATAATCTCATTCTATCACGTACCCGATTCCTTTCTTTGTAGCAATAAAATCACAGATTCCAATACTTTCCAGTTTCTTTCTGAGTCTGGTCATATTTACAGTCAGTGTGTTGTCATCAATAAACTCATCGCTCTCCCAGAGACGTTCCATGATCCGATCCCTTTTTACGATCTTTCCCGCATTCTCCATCAGGATCTGCAGGATTTTGAAATCATTTTTCGTCAGCTCCATACGCTCTCCGTGAAATGTCACTGCCGCATCGTTCAGATTTAAGATCACATCCCGATACTCCAGCACATTTAACTGCCCGGTAAAAGAATACGCTCTCCTTAATAATGCCTGGATCTTTGCGGTCAGGACATTCAGATCAAATGGTTTTTCCACAAAATCATCCCCACCCATGTTCATTGCCATCACGATATTCATATTGTCACTTGCGGATGATAAAAACAGGATCGGCACACTGGAGATCTGACGAATCTGGGTACACCAGTGAAATCCATTATAAAACGGCAGAATAATATCCATGATCACAAGCTGCGGATCAAACGCTGTATACTCCTCCTGTACACGTTTGAAATCCTGCACACATGCCACCTCATAATCCCACTTTTCCAGATGTTCTTTCATTTTATCCGCGATGACACGGTCATCTTCCACAATCAGTATTTTATACATCGTCTTCCCCTTTCACGCTCTTATATATAGAAATAATATCCTTGCTTTTGCTCACTGTCAACGACAAGAATGCTCACCTTTAGAAAGTCTTTAGAATTCTTAAGTTATATATATTGACCGTATATATTATATTTTCTATAATATGCTCAAAAGATAGATATACGGTTTTCTTACCTATCAAATATACGAAAGGAAGGGATTGATTTTATGACATTTACACTCAACACACCCATGTTTGATTTTCTTGTTCTTTCTATTATCGCCGAGGGTGATGCCTATGGATATCAGATCAGCCAGATCATCAAACGAGTATCTGATACCAAAGATTCTGCCCTGTATCCGATTTTAAAGAAATTACAGGAAAACGGCTATGTGGATACCTATGACCAGCAGTTTCAGGGACGGAACCGCAAATATTATAAGATCACGCAAAGTGGAAAGATCCGGCAGGAACACCTAAAAAAGGAATGGAAAGAGTACATTACGATCATTGACGATATTGTAAATGGAGGAATGGGAAATGACTAAGAAAGAGTATATGAAAAAACTTGCATACCAGCTTCGTCGTCTTCCTAAAGAGGATTTCGATAAAGCAATGGACTACTTTGAAGAATATTTTGAAGATGCAGGCATCGAAAACGAGCAAAAAGCCATCGAGGACCTGGGCGCTCCGGAAGAAGCGGCTTCCGCACTGATTCTGGATCTGGCACAGGAAAATGCTGTCAAACCGCCAAAAACAATGAAACGGCGCTTTTCCGCTTTATGGATCGCTATTCTGGCACTTTTTGCTGCCCCGATCGCCCTGCCTCTGGCACTTGGGATTCTGGCCGTGATCGCATCCCTGATCCTTGGAATACTTGCAGTCGTTGGAGGTATCTTAGTCACTGCACTTGCCGCAGTGGCAGGAAGCGTGCTTGGCATCATCGGAGGAATTGCGATCATCCCTCAGACTTTTGGGGGCGGACTGGTTACGATCGGTCTGTCTCTGATGCTGATCGGTTGTGGAATCCTGGTCACATATTTCACCATATTACTGGCTCGCTGGATCATCATCAAACTTGCCGGACTGCTCGGCAAACTTGTGAGAAAAGGGGGAAAAAGACATGAAGAAAAGTAAAAAAATCATTCTGACACTTTCTGCAGTCACACTGACTGCCGGTGTTCTTTTCACCGGAATCGGATATATGAAGGGCGGTCGGTTTGGATTCGTCTTCTCTGACGGCAAATTTATCTCTGCTGACAGTATAGAAGAGGAGAAACAACCATTCATTCTGGAAAAAAAGAAGCTGGATTCTGTAAAAGACATTGACATTAACATTTTGTCCTATGCCGACATCCGGATTCTGCCGTCTGCAGACAACTCCTTTTACCTGGAGTATAATCTGCCCGGTGAATACCCGGAGCCGACGTTCTCCTGTACAGACGGCAAGCTCACCCTGACTCAGGAGAACCGGGAGCCCATTGCCATCATAGGATTTGGTTTTCACGATTCCCAAAGCTCCGAACGCGAAGTGACACTGTACGTTCCCCCAAAAGCGGAATTAAACAGCTGCAAGCTCTACAGTGACTCCGGAAATATCCAGGCATCGGATCTTACTGCCTCCGATTTTGGCATCGGATGTGACTATGGAGATGTCACACTTAAGAATATCAAAAGCAAGGGATCGCTTGCTCTGAATTTAAGTGCCGGACAGCTAAATGCTGATACACTCTCCGGAAAGACAGTCACGATTTACAATGACAGCGGGAACATTTCTCTGGATTCCTGCACTTCGGATGATCTTCATCTCGAAACGGACTACGGAGATATCCAGCTTGATAACGCTGCTGTGAAAAATGCATCCGACATGACTTTAGACTCCGGAACCCTCACGATCAAAAACAGTGCTCTGGGCACCGCCAGAATCACCAATGATAGTGGAACTATTTTTCTGGCTCAAGTAACCGGAAAATCCCTGGAGGCAACTTCGGAATATGGGGATATTTCCCTGACAGATACCCAACTTTCTGATAACGCTGTTTTAACTCTGGATTCCGGTAATCTTTCGGCGGATACCAGCAGCGTAAAAAAGATTTCTGTAAAAAATGACAGCGGCAGTATTTCTCTGAATCAATTTTCCAGTGAAAATGCGGACTTCACGTTATCCTATGGTGATCTGGATCTGATCGCAACAAAACTTGGCTCTCTTAGCTGCAAGAGCGAAAACGGAGATGTTGCCATACAACTGCCGGACAAATTTGATTCCTACGGATTTAATCTTCTTACAGAATACGGAGATATCTCACTCCCTTCCGGTAAGACTGACGGCATTGTTTCTGATGAAGACGACTCCTCCGAAGTTTCCTACAGTGCAAATCCAGAGGCAAAAAATAAAATTCAGGTAGAATGTGAAAGCGGAAATATCCAGATCCGTTAGCAGGAAAGACGACTGACTCCACTTTCTGAAAAAGTGGAGTCAGTCGTCTTTTTTCTTGTTTAAAAGCATCTCATATTTTCATTCTCTGCTCCTTCTATTTGCACTGTCTTTGTCGCCACAGCCTCCCGAAAAGCCTGATCATGCTCGACCAGAAGCATCGTCGGGGAGAATTCCCGGATCAGTTGTTCAATCTGCATCCTTGAATACAGATCCACAAAATTCAGCGGTTCATCCCACACATATAAGTGTGCCTGTTCGCAGAGACTTTTTGCGATCAGCACCTTTTTCTTCTGTCCACCGGAAAAATCCTGTATTTCCTTTTCAAACTGAGTCCTCTCAAAATCCAGTTTCCGCAGGATTGCTTTGAATAAAGCTTCCTCGATCTGGCTCTTTTTCGTAAAATCAGAAAGTGTCCCCTGCAAATGTGACGTATCCTGCGGTATATAAGAAATGACAAGTCCAGATCCCATCGTAATCGTCCCTGTATGCTCCAAAGCTTCTCCCGCCACGAATTTGAGCAGGCTGCTTTTCCCACTTCCGTTACTTCCATCCAATACCACCCGTTCTCCTCGATGGACTGAAAAGGACACCGGACAGCTGACCGGATTTCCCCCATAGCAAACTGCCGCATCCAAAAACGTAACCAGTGTATCCGAACGGTATTGCAACGGAAGCAGTTTTAGCTCCTCTGCCCGCTCCCTGTTTTTCAAAAGACCTGACTTCTGCTCGATTGCTTTTTGCTGTCTTGCCTCGATCGATTTGGCACGTTTCATCATTTTCGCGGACTTATGTCCGATATACCCCTTATCCGCTGCCCCGGTTTTGGATGCTTCCACTCGATCTGACCATCCTTGTATACGTTTTGCTGACTGCGAAAGCCTTCGGATATCCTTTTTCAAAGATTCATTCTGTGCTTCTTCCAGTCGCTGCTGTTGTTCAAAATTTTGAAGAAACGCAGAAAAAGTACCGCTCTGTACTTCAATATTACTTCGATTCAAAGATAAAATATGATCCACACACCCATCCAGGAAACACCTGTCATGGGACACCAGAATAAATCCCTTCTTTTTTCTCAAATACTCCGATACAATCTGTCTGCCATGTGTATCCAGATGATTGGTCGGCTCATCGATCAACAGAAAGTGTCCTTCCTTCAAAAACAGTGCTGCAAGAAGGACTTTCGTCTGTTCTCCGTTGGAAAGCGTCTCAAAAGGACGCCAAAGCACTTCTTCATCCACTTCCAGAGCGTAAAGTTCCTTCCGTATCTGCCACTCTTCTGCCTGCGGACACACCTCATTCAGTACTTCCATCGTCCACTTTTTTGTATCTTTTACCGGATACGGAAAATAATCAAACCGGACTGATTTTATAATTTTCCCCCGATACTCATACTGATCCATCAAAAGATTTAAAAAACGTCGTCTTTCCTCTGCCATTTCTCCCCACAAATCCCAGTTTCCAGTCTGTGTCGATCTGAAAACTCACATTTTCAAAAATAGGATCATAACTGGACGGATAAGAAAACGTAAGATTTTCTACTTTTATCATCGACATTGCTCCTACCTCCTAACGTCAAAAAAGCTGCAAGAAAGTCAATTCCTGCAGCTTCTCATAGCACAAACCATCCCCATATCAGACGTATGCGGCCAATGATCCATATCTGTGAACAAGACTCTTAACTTTCCTGCAAAAAGGCGCAATCATTGCGTATCTGCACAATCACTGCTGTTTTCCATTCTACTTGCAAGAAAAATTAATCATCCTTCCACCTCTTTCATTTCAAATCTGTTTCTAACATATCACAAGATGAAAAACAGGCAAGCCTTTTTTTGCCTGCCTGTCAGAACTCTTTGTTTCGATTACAGCTCTTCTTCCACTGTGCTTCTTTAAACCCAACAAGAACGCTCCCTTTTGTCACAACAATCGGACGCTTTACGAGCATTCCGTCTGAAGCAAGCAGTGCCAGCTGTTCGTCCTCGCTCATTTCCGGAAGTTTATCTTTTAGCTTCATCTCTTTGTAAAGCATCCCGCTTGTATTAAAGAAGCGCTTAAGAGGAAGCCCGCTTCTCTGATACCATTCTTTTAACTCTTCCAGTGACGGGTTATTCTCTTTGATATCTCGTTCTTCATAAGAAATCTGATGCTCATCCAGCCACTTTTTGGCACGTTTACATGTGGTGCATTTCGGATAGTGTACAAATAACATCTTTCTGTCTTCCTTTCTTTTCATATTAGATTTCGTTTGTATTCTATATCGTTTTTCAAACTTTTGCAATTACTTATTTCTGGGATTCTTTCGCAATCCGCAGTCTTACCCATGCTCCTTTCATCCTCGTAGATTGGCCAATGCAAGACTTCCTCCGTTTTCTTTTGCAAATTGCTCTGCCAGATACAATCCCATCCCGTAATGTTTCCTGGAATGTCTGCTTTTGTCTCCCTGATAAAACAGTTTTTTTG